>ERZ772957.17-NODE-17-length-129084-cov-5.076223_pt1 | contig 129084 bp, 105 predicted proteins | sample MGYA00580682_ERZ772957 | MGnify/ENA primary metagenome ERZ772957 (study PRJEB29015, sample SAMEA2737921) | human oral metagenome | biome: human oral; feature: human-associated habitat; material: dental | place: China | collected 2025 ... | reverse complement strand
AAGGTTTTAGAGGAGTTTTTCGAAGGAAGGAATGATTTGATTGTGTCGGCAGTCGCCTTGCTTTAGATGGGAGAAGACGATATTGGGTTTAGACTGTTTATAGGTTGAAGAGTTATTGGAGTTGGGAAAATTTGTTATACAATTTTATTAAACTAATTTGAATTTCCTATCTGAAATTCTTTCTTTAAAAAATGCTTTAATACAATTCGGATTAATTATTGCGATTTGGATATGATCTTTTTCTCTAAAACCGGCAGTGGGATATAATTCATTACCTTCAAAAAATACTCCACGAACGGAATCATATTCATTGTCATGCTCTCTTTGTATTTCGATATAAGAATTAATTACAAAACAGTCCAATTCCCGTTTATATAAATCCTTACCACCACAATTTTTCGGTAATTCAATGCCCTTCTCTTTTGCTTCTTTTTCTAATTTTTCATAATGCTCTTTTATTTTTAACAAATTCTCTTGTTCTGTAAAATCCAAACAATTTCCTAAACAAATAACAGCACCAAGTACGGCAGGATTTTTTATTTGTTGTTTAGAATTTTGAGGATGTGTTTTCAACCATTTAGGCTCTTTTAGGGTCATTCTCCCAAAAATACATGCCTTTCCCAAGCCAATCATATTTGTTTTCGCTATAGTTCAATTTTCTTGTTTTATTATTGACCAAAGAATCACAGAGAGAACGATCACAACCATGAAAGCCAAAAATTAAATTGTTTTTATTCTTGTACATTCTTATGAGGATTAGATTCGTATTTTGTTTCTTTTAAACAATTATTTACCAGTTTATATCCGCAATATGCCAATACAGAAGCTGTAAGTATACCAGCAACCACTGCTCCCGTATTTGTTTTTTTATTTTCTGAAGATTTATCTTCTTTGTTATCCATAAATAATTCTCCACTGCTGAATATTATAAAATATTTCGTAAAAAAACTACACTAAAAATTAATTCTTTTTCTCTACTGCGCATCGTCCGCCGAACATTCGCTTAACTTGCAAATGAGTTCGCTCAGTTTGCCGGCTTTGAAAACCGGTTTTGCAAGGTTTTAGAGGAGTTTTTCGAAGGAAGGAATGATTTGATTGTGTCGGCAGTCGTCTTGCTTTAGATGGGAGAAGGCGATGTTGGTTTTAGACTGTTTATAGGAATCGTAATAACCGTACTCCCCGTTTTCCAAAACCGTTGAATCGGACATTCCAAGTCTGCTATAGTTGATGCAATCATTGTTGATTTTCTCAAGGAGTCTGTCATGTTGTTTTTGAACTTTGCGCTCGCCATGCTGCCGATTGCATGGCTCATATTGTCGCTCGGCAAACTTAAAATGCCCAGCCATAAAGCTTGCGGAATTGCGCTGCTTGTTACGATTGCGCTTGCTTTTTCGTATTGGAGAATGAATGTATTGAACATTTCCACAGCCGTACTTGAAGGAACTCTGAACGCATTGTGGCCTATATGTCTTGTAATAATAGCCGCTCTTTTTACGTACAATCTTACGCTAAAAACGGGAGCTATGGATTTGATAAAAAAAATGCTTGCAGGCATTTCCGGCGATAAGAGAATCATAATGCTGATAATAGGCTGGGGATTCGGTAATTTTATGGAAGGAATGGCGGGATTCGGGACTGCCGTAGCAATTCCCGCCTCAATGCTTGCGGGAATCGGACTTGATCCAATCAATTCGGTTGTGGCGTGTCTTATTGCGAACTCCACTCCCACGGCATTCGGGTCGGTGGGTGTACCGGGCGTAACGCTTGCGGCAATAACGGGACTTGATACGATTCTTCTGTCGGGAAAAACCGCACTGATTCAGCTTTTGATAACATCTCTTTCGCCGTTTTTAATGGTCGCCGTAATCGGCGGCTCGATAAAAGCTCTCAAAGGAATCGTTCACATCGTGGCGATTGCTTCTCTATCGTTTATCGTGCCGTGGTTTTTTGCAGCAGCATTTTTAGGACCGGAATTGCCCAACATAATCGGTTCGATAACATCGATGATATGCATAATTGCCGCCGTAAAGCTTTTCAAAATCAAAACGCCGGATGAATATGCGGTCGGACTTTCAAACGCTTCCTCTCAGGGAACATTGAATATAAGCATCTCCGAAGGTCTTAGGGCGTGGGCTCCGTTTATTTTGATTTTTGTCCTTCTTATGCTGACTTCTCCGCTTTGTCCGCCGGTTTATAATGCGCTTAAAGGCATAAAAAGTTCCGTTATCGTATATTCGGGGGAAGGTGCAAAGCCGCTGTCGTTCAGCTGGGTGAATACGCCCGGAATCATCATATTTACGGCAGCTTTTATAGGCGCATTCATACAGAAAGCGAAAATCAGCGAAATATTCAAAGTCCTTTTTGAGACGGTCGCAAAATATTGGAAAACGGTTTTTACAATCTGCGCCGTAATGTCCGCCGCAAAAGTTATGATTCATAGCGGCATGATTTCGGACATTGCAAAACTTCTTGCCGGAACGGGAGCGTTTTATCCGTTTGTCTCGCCGCTAATCGGCGTATTAGGCGCGTTCATAACGGGTTCGGGAACTTCTACAAGCGTATTATTCGGAAACTTGCAGCAGAAAACGGCGCTTTCTCTTTCTTTGAGCCAATACTGGATTGCCGCAGCGAATCTTATGGGAGCGGGAATCGGAAAAATGGTTTGCCCGCAGTGTATTGCAATCGGAACGGGTGCGGTAAATGCCGGCGGTTCCGAAAGCAAAATTCTTTCAAAGGTGTTCAAATACTTCTTGTTGTATGCGCTGCTTTCCGGTGCGGTATGTTTTGTCGGTGCAAAACTTGGTATCTAAAAAAACGAACCAGCGGACGACGATTCGACAGCCTGTATTCGGGCCGCTCGAATCGCCGTATCTAAACACTTTAGATAGCTGCATCTAAGGCGTTTAGATCGCCTTATCTAAAGGACTTAGATAAAGCTATCTACGACTTTTAGATGGAAGCATCTAATAAGTACTAGCGAATATTGCAACGGAATTTTCCGCAAGAAAAACTTGAGGCGGCGGAATAAGCCTAGACGGTTGTAAAAACCCGTTTTTCCGCCCCTCTCGCATCAACAATGCAGCTAGCAAGTTTTGCCGAACGGCAAAACTTGGGGCGGCGGTAGAAACATAAACGGTTGTAAAACCCAATTTTTCCGCCGCCACCCCACACGATGTTTCAAGATTGTTAAATTCGTTCCGTTTTGGTATATTTAGGCGGTGGAAAAAATGGCATACGAAGTAACGGCGACCCGTCGCAGACCTCAGAAACTTGAAGAACTCACCGGTCAGGAATATGTTGCAGAAACTCTCAAAAACTCTATAAAAACGGGGCAGATTGCCCATGCTTATCTTTTCACCGGTCCAAGGGGCTGCGGAAAAACATCCACGGCACGAATACTTGCAAAATCGCTGAACTGCCAATCCTCGCCTTCCCCGACTTGCGCTCCGTGCGGAATTTGCGAATCCTGCAAGGCGATAACAAACAGCTCCAGTTTGGACGTAATCGAAATCGATGGAGCGTCAACAAATTCGGTGAATGACGTAAGGCAGATAAAAGACGAAGTAATGTTTCCGCCAACCGCCGCCAGATTCAAGATTTACATCATCGACGAAGTTCATATGCTTTCTTCGGGGGCGTTCAACGCTCTTCTAAAAACAATCGAAGAACCGCCTTCGCACGTGATTTTTATTTTTGCCACCACGGAACTTCAAAAAGTTCCCGCAACCATAAAATCAAGGTGTCAGCAATACAATTTCCGGCTTGTTTCCGCAGAGCAGTTAAAATCACTTTTGTCTTCGGCGTGTTCCGAAATGAACGTGCAGGCGGACGACGAAGCGCTTTACTGGATTGCAAAAGAATCCGGCGGTTCTGTCCGCGACTGCTACACGCTTTTTGACCAAGTTGTGGCGTTCAGCGAAGGAAAAATCACATACGAAAAAATCCGGGACAAACTCGGTCTTTTGGGAATCGAAAGGCTGAACGCTATTTTTGAAACTGCCGCAGAAGGAAAAGCCGACGAAACGCTGACCCAACTGGACGCATTTCTTCAGTCGGGCATATCCACGGAACAGATTATCTCGAACAGCTGCGAATATTTACGAAGCGTCCTTCTTATAAAGAACGGAATAACCCGCGACTCCCTTTTAGGGAATTCCGCAGAAAGATTCAGCCGCAAAGTCCTTGAAGCATGGAATCGAATACAATGCGAAAGAGCTCTTTCCATATTCATGCAGCTTTACAGGGACATTCGATATTCGATTTCGCAGCGGTATGAACTGGAACTTGCCTTCTCAAAAATGTGCTGGCTTTCGCAATATGTTTCTCCTGCGGAAGTAAAAACCGCAATCGACAAGGCGCACGAGCTTCTAAAAGGCGAAACCATTTCTTACGAAAAAGAGAATTTCCCATCGGATAAGAAAGAAGGCTTTTCGAATCCCCAAAAAAATATTCCGCAAAACACGCAGGCTGAAAATTATTCTGCCGGAAGCGAATTTTATTCGGCAGGCGGAATGAATATTCCTCCAAACCCGATAAGTTCCGATTCCGGGAAAAACGAAACCCCTACGCAAAACTTTTCGTCTGCAACGGAAACAAACCAAAATCCGCCCAGATTTTCATTTCTTGAAAATCCACCGATAAAGGAAAACTCCGGTCAAGACGGCGGCGCAACAGAGGGACAAGACCCTTTTTATGATGGCGGAGCCCTGCCGCCTGAAAATACAGCGGCGGACGAAAAATCGGAACAGAAACTTCCCGACGAAGTTCCTACTTTTTCAGCCCTTAAAGCCAACCCGGAAAACGAAGAAGCGGAAGTCTACGCAAGTCCGTCCGCGGCAACGGGTTTTGATTCCGCTTACAGCTCGGACTATGCCTATGCACTCGACGGAGAATTTTCCCCCGACGACGAATATTTTGACGACAGAGAAAGCCCCGAATATCTTGAAGAACGGGGCGAAACCCTTTTGGAAGAAACTTCGCAAAATCCTGGCACAAATCATTCCGAAAAAAAACATTCAAGCCAAGAGCCTGTGATTACTCCCCAAGGCTATTCAATCACAATGGAAAAACTCTACGGAACGGCGGTAGCGGAACTTGCCGTAAACAACGCAATGCTCGCTTCCACTTTAATGGAAACAAAAGAATGGAAACTTGCAGGACCGAACAAAATCAGGACAAAAATCTCCACGGAATACCAGAAAAATTTCATCGAACAGAACATAAACATCATAAACCAAACCTTGAGCAAGATTTCGCAAATGCAGATGGCATTTGAAATCGAATTCGAGGAAGAAAAAAATACCATGACCGCCACGGAACTTCCGATTCAGGTAACACTTTTGTGCAATGCCTTCAAAGGTTCTGTTGTAGGAGGAAAAACATGAATCCATTCGAATTGCTGAAAAATCCCGGCGCAATAAAAGAGCAGGCGGAAAAGTTCCAGAAGGAAATTGGCGAGTTGACCGCCACCGGCTCGGCAGGCGGACACATGGCTACGGTTACGCTGAACGGAAAATTCGAGATGCTCAAAATCGAACTTGACCCAATCTGTGTGGATAACCGCGACGTAAAAATGCTGGAAGACTTGATTGTGGCGGCTCACCACGATGCGCTTGAAAACATTCAGGAAAAGATAAAGCAGAAGGCAGGCCCTCTGCTTGGCGGACTAAACGGAGCGGGGCTTCCTTTTTAATGGCAAACATAATCGACGACCTAACGGCAAGTTTTTCCCGACTTCCGGGAATAGGGAAAAAAAGTGCGGCAAGAATCGTGAATCATCTTCTAAAAGCAGACCGGATTTTCATGCACAAATTTTCAAGAGAAATCCTTGAACTTCAGGAAAAAATAATTCCCTGTTCCGTATGCGGTTCATGGACAGAAAACGACCCCTGCCCTATCTGCTCGAATCCGCTCAGGGATTCCACTTCCATCTGCGTTGTAGAGCAGCCGCAGGACGTTCAGACAATCGAGGCGGCGGGCGGTTACACCGGACTTTTCCACGTGCTTGGCGGAGTGATTGCGCCGCTCGACGGAGTTGGACCGGAACAGCTGAACATCGCAAGCCTTGTCAAGCGTCTGAACAAAGGCGATGTAAAAGAAGTGATTGTGGCGACAAATCCGACTTTCGAAGGCGACTCGACGGCACTTTACCTTCAGCGGCTTTTGCATGACAGACCCGGACTGAAAGTTACCCGCCTTGCGACAGGCATTCCCGTAGGCGGCGATTTGGAATATGCGGACAAACTTACCCTTGCAAGAAGTTTTAGAGGACGAAGCGAATTCTAGCGGATGCGGACGCACAAAATCAAAAGCAGAATAAACTGCACAAAGATTTAATTCTAAACCAAACGCACTTACAACAAAGTAACAGACTTTTAAGGCATCCCAAACACACAAAAAGGCAAATAACCGAATTCATCCTGATTAAAATATGCAGCGGCTGCGGAGCGCACTGCGGCGCGGCGGAGGCAATAAAAAAGCGGCCGCCTCCCGAACAATTCCGTTCGGAAGTCAGCCGCCGTTCGTGCCGGAAAAAGCCCGCTTAGCGGACTATATCATTTTCCTTCAGCCATTTTGACCACGGGGTCTTAAAATTATCCGCATGGTTTTGCTGCACATACTCGTAAAAGAGTTTTACCATGCGCGCTTTGTCCGCATAGTAATCCGCCTTCCAGTCATTCGGCGTCGGATTCGGCATAATGTACGCCGTGTATGCGCCGCCGATCATGTGCTGACGCTGCAGAATATCCGTAAACGCAACATCCGGATTTTTCAGCATATCGGTCATAATCATATACGCCGTCGTGCGCCCTTTGCCTGCCTGACAATGGAAGTGGAGCCATGCGTTTTCCGGAAGCGTTTTGTAAAACTCCATAAACCGGTCGATATATTCCGGCGCAGGCCAAACATGATCCAAAGCCGTAATGCGGACATATTCCATTCCCTGCTTTTTCGCCAACTCTTCTTCCGTCATTACGTCCGTTACTTTGACAGTGCGCGGATTTTCCGCCGTCTTCGCCGCAGAAATGTCGGCAATCAAAACATCCTTTTTCAGCTGCGCCTTTATCTGCTTCTTCTCTTCCTTTGCAATGTCCGCAGCTTTCTTGCCGATATTTCCCCAGTTATGGTAGCCGTACCAGCTGACCGCATGCCCGTTGAAAAAGCCGTGCGTCTCCTGCCGAATGTCAATATCGTAAATCGGCCCCTGCGCATATTTTTTAAGCTCCGCGGCTAACGCTTCAAATTCCCCAACGGAGCACTGACCGCTGCCGGAAATATTGAGCGTGTCCAAGCCCTTCCGGCTCGGCGTGTAATTCGGATCCAACTGCCCGATGTACTTTTTATCAACCGCTTTATACGGAGACAAAGAAGTGCGGAAGTTACGCGGCAGTTCCGCTCTGTCGACAATGTCGACCTTCCAGAAAAAGCCGCTGTAGTCCGGCGTATAGCTTTCATAATCATGCTGCTTTGTCCACTTGCTGTACGGAATGTCGAGCTTCGGATGCGCTTTGACATAATCGTAGAAATGTTCGGTAAACCGGTAGCGCTCGATGTAAACTTTGCGCCCCCAGTTTTTCTTTCTCGGCGGAATGTCGCTCAAATCCACTACGCCGATAAGCGCCTGCCGCTCAACAATCTCGTTGAAGTTCACCTTTGACGCATTTTTAAGAATATCGTGCATGATCATAAAGATGGTCGTGCGTCCGATACCCGCATGGCAGTGATAGTGGAGCCACGCATCCTCGGGCAGAGACTTATAGTACGTCAAAAAATTGTCGACATCGCTGTCATCCGGCGGAAAGTAATCCGAAAGCGGCACGCGGAAATAGTGCGCGCCGTATTCGGTAACCAGCTGCTCTTCGTTGCGCACACGGTCAACGGTTATCTGAATCGGAGTAAGCAGATTCTTTGTCTTATCGTCGAATTGATAAACGGAAACCGGAGAATCCGCCTTCGCCTTTTTGAGCTGATCGGTTTCAACATGATTGATAATGTATGCCGAACGTCCGTCGTTGCCCCAGTTGTGCTCCGTGAACCAGCTGACGGCAGTTCCGTTAAGGTAGCCGTGCGATTCGCCGCGCAAATCGATGACATAAAACTTATCCGGGCTCACCGGAACCGTCGCCAGCACCTTTTTGAATTCCAATTCCGAAAAAATGCTGCTGCCGGAAAGCCTCAGCTTGTCCATTCCTTCGCGGGTCGGCGAAACGCCGCTTTTCCCGATGCCCTTGAACGCATCCGTTCCCATGCGGAAATTGCGCGGCAGCTGATCTACATCAACCCTATCGATTTTCAGTGCCGGCACCGGTGCGTCTTTTACGACTTCCGGTTTCGCTGCTGCAAAATGCGCCGCCAGCAATCCGGCTAACAGCGCAGCCGTTAATTTTCTCTTATTCATCATAATGAGCTCCTCCTTTTTAGGATGTAAAATTTGATGAGACAGCACGCAGCCGCAGGACAAGCGGAAGAGCCCGCCGAGCCGACAATGCAAGCCGTCACGCAATAATTTTATCGGGAAATAAAATGCTGAGCAAGAACTCGCGGAGAGGAGGTCGGGATGGATTGCTATACCTTAGAAAAACGTCCGCCTGCCTGTCCAGGGAAGACAGCATTCACTGTCCGGGGAGAAGGTCTCTCCCTGTACGAGGAGAGCGGCTTCCGCATAGAACCGATTTATGCGCGTTTGCTCATGGAAAACGCAAGCGGACGGAAGAACCGCTGTGTCCTGCACAATCAATTCCGCCGTTCACCGCCTGCCTGAACGCATAATTATCAACTAATCCTAAATTTTAAACTTCTTCACTTCATGCGCAAGGCGTTTTATGCTCAGCTCGTTTTTCTGCGCAAGGTCGTCGACTTCTTGGACGGTCGTGCTGATTTGCATAACGCCGTCGGACATTTCGTTCATGCTGTCTTTCAGGCGGAGCGTCAGGTTGTCGAGCTTGTGCATCTCTTCAAAGATGCCGCGCCCGCCGGTCAGCATCTCTTCCGAGCCGGTTTTGACATCGGCGGTTATCGTGCTGATGCGCTTGATGGCCTCAAGCACTTCCTTACTGCCGTTTTCCTGTTCGTGCATGGCGGTCGTCAATTCGGCGCTCATGCTGCGGACGCTTTCGGACAAATTAAAAATGGCGTTGAACTTTTCTTCGACAATTTTCGTAGAAGACGACAAAACCTCAATCTCGTCGCTCAAATGGCGGAGCGTTTCCGTAATCGCCTTGCCTTGCGAACTCGACTCTTCCGCCAATTTTCGAATCTCATCCGCAACAACCGCAAACCCCTTGCCGCTTTCCCCCGCGTGCGCCGCCTCAATCGCCGCATTCATCGCAAGCAGGTTTGTCTGCTCGGCAATATTTTGGATGACGTTGCTCGCTTCAAGGAGGCCGCCTGACTGCTCGATAATCTTCTGCGTTACGGTGTTTGAGTTTTGCAGCGTCCGCTTACCCTCCGCCGTCGCATCCGCAAGCGTTTTGGCCAGCGCATTGCTCTTTTCAAGCGATTGCGTGATTGAATCGATGTTTTCGACCATCTGCGCAATCGACTCCGATGAACGCATAACGCTTTCCGCCTGATTTTCGATATTCCCGTTGAGCGCCTCAAGGTTTCCGATAATCCGGTTGACCGTCCCCTTCGTTTCCGAAACGCTCGCCGTCTGCTCATGCGCCTGCGTCTTTACGCCCTCGATGCTTGCCCGAATCTCGTCAATCGACAATGCCGTCTTCGACATGCTGACCGCAAGCGAATTGCCAAGCTCCTCCATAATCATGCTGTGCTTGCCGACCGACCCAATCGATTTGTGCAGCTTCTGAATGGTCTTGTTGAAAAACAGCGAAATGTCGCTGATTTCGTCATTCCCGCGCATGGGAAGACTGACCGTCAAGTCGCCTTCACCCTCCGCAATATTTTTAAGAGCTTCCGCCGTTGACGCCAGCGGACGGCTTAGCCTGAGCGAAAGGATACTTGTAACCCCGATGACGATTAAAATAATCACGGAAGAGATAATTGCCAAAATACGGATAAGCCGATAAATCGAGCCCATGAATTCCTTTGCTTCAGCATGAACGATAAGAGTCCAATCCGTTTGCGCAACCTTTGTGTACACGGCGGTCTTTGTCGTTCCGCTGAGCGTGTAAAATCCGATTCCGGTATCCTTTGCGGCAAGCGCGTGTTCTTCAAACGCGGCAAGCTTTTCAAGTGCCGCATTTTCTTTTGCAAGTTCCGCAGTGGACTTTTTATTCTTTATGCTCTGCTTTATTTCGCCAATGTCCGGCGCAACAATTGTGATTCCTTTTTTATCAAGGATATAAAGTTTTCCGCTTCGACCCAGCTTAATCTTTTCGCTGTCCTTTGACATTTGAAGCGCATCGTATTCAACAGCGATAATGCCGATTGTTCCGCCGTGCGTACCGTGAACGGGAATTGCCATACGGTATTCGATTCGCGTTTCGTCCGGCGACAAATGCGGACTGCTTAAATACATTCCGTCTTCGTTTATAAGCTTAAACCATTTTTTGTCCTTGCTGTCCGTTTTCACGGAACCGTCAGTGTACCAGCGGATACCGTTTGCCGCCGCATACATAACGCGATGCCAGCCCAGCGCCTGATTGCGTTTCAGTTCCTGCGTTAAAAATGCCATTTTAACATCAGGCGAGACATCCGGGTCGGCAATAGTCGGGCAGGCTGCAAGCGTTTCAAGGTTAGCTTTAGGCGATGTAATGTACCGTTCTTCAAAAAGCTTTGCCTGGTCTTCGGCAATCGTATACAAATCCGCCCGAATGCGAACCTCAAGCGCATTCCGTGCCTGCAAAACCGCAATCAAACCCAATACGCAAATTGAAATCGTGCTCAGAAATGCAAAATAGAGCAATAGGCGAGTGCGAATCGTAAAACGTTTGCGGTCATTCATGGATAATCCCCTAATAATGCAATTGTATAAAAGACATTACTGCCCAAGATAAAACAGTTACTTTTTAAAATCCCTGATTCGTGACACATTGTAAGAATTAAATATCACAAAATGAATTAAGAACAGGTGTAACACAGAACCGTGAAAATTGACATCCCCAGCATTTAATCACGTAAAATCCAAGGCAAATACAGGAAAAAGTTCTGTACAGAAAACCCGTTCAAGATAAAGCGGGCAATTAAAATTTATGGTATCTAAGCTATGCCATATATTAGTGCTGCAACAGGTCATATGTTACAGCCGTAATAGGCGGCATATTGTAGCTGTAACAGGTCACCTATTACGGCACTACACAAGACGGCTTTGTAAAAGGATTTCAGCTATGCTTGAAGAGAACGGCTCACTCGGTTAGATAAAAGCTGCTCCCGCATAGAACCGATTTATCTGCGTTTGCTCATAGCAAACGCGAGCGGACGGGAGACCTGTTGTCCCGGCAAATCCAATTGCACCGTCCGCCGCCTGTACAGGGAAACCGTCTCTCCCTGTACGAGGAGAAGCTCTCTCCCCGCTCGGGGAGAACATCTCTCCCTGCTTGAGGAGAAGGGCTCTCTCCGCCCGGGGAGAACTCATCTCCCTGTTCACAGAACGAGCAGACGGGAAGCCGGTATGTATTGCAAAATCAATTTGCCCAAAAACTCGACATTCTGCCCGCAGTTGTGCTAAACTCTGTAAAATTTATTATTAGGAGTAAATATGTCTTTAATTGGAAAAGAAATTAATGACTTTGTCGCAAATGCATTTCACGACGACAAATTCATAACCGTCTCAAAAAGTGATTTGCTTGACAAGTGGTCTGTGCTGTTTTTCTATCCGGCGGATTTTACGTTCGTCTGTCCTACGGAGCTTGAAGATTTGGCAGATTATTATGATGAATTCAAGAAAAACGGCTGCGAGGTGTACAGCGTTTCCACGGATTCACACTTTGTTCACAAAGCATGGAAAGATGCGTCAAAGACAATTCAGAAAATAAAATATCCGATGATTGCCGACCCAACGCACACTTTGAGCAAGGACTTTGACGTTCTTATCGAAGAAAGCGGAATGGCGGAACGTGCGACTTTCGTTCTGAATCCCGAAGGCAAAGTTGCCGCTTATGAGGTTGTCGCCGGAAACATCGGACGCAATGCGGAAGAGCTTCTAAGAAGGGTGAAAGCCTTGCAGTTCGTCGCAAAATACGGCGACCAGGTTTGTCCCGCAAAATGGCATCCCGGAAAAAGCACCTTGAAGCCCGGAATCGATTTGGTCGGAACAATCTAGTTTTTGCAAAATCTTTTCGCTGACTTTATCAAAATGCGATAAAAAGTTCCTTCGAAAATATTTTCGAAGGAGTTTTTTATGTCGTTTCAATATTCCAAAATCCATCAAGAAAGCCGGCATTCGTTCAAGATATTTATGCGTACTTCGTCCCCGATTTTTATCGCGCCTTGCAAAACCGTGTTTTTATCCACAAGAACGGTTTTTCCATCAAGTTGAACTTTGTATCTTGTGAATGAACCTAAAAATTCTACCTCCGTAACAACGCCCTTTTTCCCTTCCTTTGAAAAATCCGCAGGAAAAATCTCAATCCATTCGGGACGAACCATCCGTTCATCCAAAAAATTCGTCTCTCCCATAAAACTCGCGGTAAATCTGTCCGCCGGATTAAAATAAAGTTCCCTTGGCGTTCCGTGCTGCAAAATCCGCCCTTCATTCATCACCGCAATCTCATCGGAAAGGCTAAGCGCCTCTTCCCTGTCGTGGGTCACATAAATCGTAGTGATTTTAAGCCGCTTCTGGATTTCCTTGAGTTCCGCCCGAACTTTCTTCCTAAGATTCGCATCAAGCGACGAAAGCGGTTCGTCCATCAAAAGAATATTCGGCTTCAGGACAAGCACTCGTCCAAGTGCTACCCGTTGCTGCTGACCGCCGCTGAGTTCCGAAGGAAAACGCCCAAGAAGTTCGGAAATCCCAAGAAGTTCCGCCATTTCCAGAACGATTTTTTTGTTCGATTCCTTGTATTTTCTGCCATTCCGTTCGATGTTAAGTCCGTAAAAAAGGTTTTGCTCAACGGAAAGGTGCGGAAAAAGCGCATAATCCTGAAACACGACCCCCACCCGCCTTTTGTTCGGAAGAATTCCGTTCATCGTAACTCCGTTCATGCTGATTTTTCCGGACGCAGGCTCAAGAAATCCGCCTAAAAGTCTAAGGAGCGTGGTTTTTCCGCAACCGCTCGGACCAAGCAAAGTCGTGAACGTTCCTTCCCGAACCTCAAGCGAAAAATCCGCTATCACGGGAGTTTTTTTATATGAAAAGAAAAGATTTTCTATCGAAAGAAACGCCATTTTTTACCGTCCTTAAATATTTTTCCGCACAAAAAGCCTAACGTAATCACAAAAAATATTCCTGCCGTAAGCACAAGCGCAAGCGACGCGGATTTTCCCCAGTCGCCTTGTTCCGCAAGGTTTATTATCCGCACGGAAGCCAGCGGAGTGTCGAACGAAACCAAAAAAATCACGGAACTAAGCGTTCCTACCCCACGGATAAAGCAGTAGATAAATGCGCCGGCGATTCCGTTTTTTGCAATAGGAGCAAGAACTGTTGCAAGCACGGAAAGCTGATTTGCACCCAAAGACATAGCACCGTCGTCAAGCGTCGGCGAAATCTGTCCGAGCGAATCGGAAATTATTCTGTACGCAAACGGAAGAAAACCCACCGTAATCGCAACAATTATCAAAACCTTTGAATTGTGGAATCCGACAAGGTTTGCGGAAAGTGAAATCGCAAGTCCGAAAAGTGAGCCCGGAATTGCGGCAGGCAACTGAGAAAAAACGTCCATGCTTTTTTTTAGCGGAATCGCAGCGCGATGAACCATGTACGCAGAAAGAATCGCCAAAACCGTGCTCAAGAACGCCGAAATAAAAGCGAAACTCAGGGAATTTTTCAGTTCCTTGGCGTAGCGGAAAACGGATTTTATATGGCTTGCGGTAAAACTCAAATCAATTCCCCAAAGTTTCTGAAAACTTCCTGCCACAATAGCAAAAAATTGTGCCAAAATCAAAAGCGAAACAAAGGAGACAAAAATCGTAAGAAGAATTCTTGCAAGGTCGAATGTTTTTGCCGTGGATTTTGAACGCTTTTCAAAATCCGGGAACGCACCGCCCTTTCCACCAATCGTCGCACTTTTTCTTCCGATTTTTTTGCTCATCCTGTTCTGAAAAAAAAACAGCGCAAGGCTCGGAACAACAAGTACGATTCCAAGAACCACGCTGACTCCGATTTTCAGCCAGCCCGTAAGCTGACTGTAGATTTCCACCGCAAGGACACGAAAACGTCCGCCCACAATCAGCGGATTTCCAAAATCGCTTAAAACGCTTACCGCAACAAACAATGCGGAAGAAATAATTCCCGGAAGGCTCAACGGCAGCGTTATCGTAAAAAAAATCCTTAGTCCTTTTGCGCCCATTCCTCTTGCGGCGTTTTCCAAATTCTCGTTGATTCCCTTCAGCGTCTGCGCACAAATAAGATACGCCATCGGGAAAAAACAAAGCGTCTGCGCAATCAAAAGCCCGGAAAATCCATACAAAGAAATATTAAGCCCCAAAACTTTGTGCGTGATAAACCCCTGCTTCCCAAAAAGAAGAATGAACGCAAGCCCGCCCACAAACGGCGGCGTTATAAGATGAAGAATCGGAATAGCGGCAAAAAATCTCCTTGCAGGAATGTCACCTTTTACAACGGCATAGGCAAACACATAGCCGACCAGCACAGAAAGTGCGGTGGAAAAAACACATTCCAAAAGGGTGTTGAGCATTGTCCTTCGCCACAGCTCTTGAAAAAAGACCGCCTTGAAGTCGCCCAAACGCACATATATCAATGCCAAAAAAAGCGGGAAAAGCATGCAGACGAAAAAAAACACCGCAACTAAAAGCCACGCCACAAAAAGCGACCTGCTTTTTCTTAACGAATCAAAGCCCACTAAAAACCTTCCCGATTTTTCTTTCACAAAAATACAATCCACAAAACAACGGACGAAAAAAAATCGCCGAAATCCTATTTAACATTTTTCGCCCAGATTTCAAGAACCTGTTCCTTTTGCGATGCAGCTTTTTCCACGTCGTAATCAATCAAATCAAGTTCGCCCACAGGAACAGAACCTTTCGCCCCAACAGCCATCGGATTTACGGGAACGGTAAAATCCAGCGAACTCATAAGTTCCTGCGCTTCTTTCGAAAGCATAAAATCCACGAACGCCTTTGCCCATTCCAATTTTTTCGTGTTTTTCATTATGGAAATGCAATCGACATCTCCTGCCGATTCAGGCGGCGCAATTGCCACAAGCGAAAAACCGTCCGCCCTGTATTTTTCGATGGCGTGAAGATACGAGACACCGAGCGCATATTCCCCTGTCCCCAAAAGTTTTGCGGGCGCACTTCCGCTGTCGGGAAACTGCCCCACAAGAGACGCAAGCGCAAAAAGATAATCCCAGCCGCCGTCCCAACCCAGCCGCTGAAGTTGATTTTGAACAAAAAGATAAGCCGTAGAAGAGGCAACAGGATTTGTAATAACGATTTCTCCTTTGAAACGAGGATTCAAAAGGTCGTCCCAAGTTTTAGGCATCTCCAAATCAGGAAATTTTTCGGAAAAACGTTTTGTGTTCACGCCGATTCCCAGCGAAAGAACGCAAAATCCCGTCCAAGTATGATTTTCAGCAACAGCGTAAGAAGGCAGATTTTTTGCGTTTTCGGAAAAATAAGGCTCAAGAGCACCGATTTTATCAGCCTGAATATGATAGCTTGAAGCTCCGCCCAAAAGAACGTCAGCCTGCGGCGAATTCTTTTCCGCAATCACACGGTTCACAAGTTCCCCCGTGGAAGCCCTAAGAAAAACAGCCGGAATTTTAGTTTTTTCCGTGAAAAGTTCCGTCAAAGCGACAGTCTCTTCCTCGTGAAGAATCGAATAGATTTTAAGCGAATCAGTTTTTTTCGCACAGCCCAAAACAACAAACGGCAGACACAAAAAAACGCCCGCCCCCAAAACAAGCTTTCCCCAAAATCCGCCGCACATAAAGCGGTCTCCATTTTTGCTCATATCCCGACCTCGTAAATATGTGATATTACGAAGATAGCGAATTTTTCAATATTTTTATATAGCCAGATTAAAATAAAAAATATGCGCTCAACAAAATTCGCAAATGCCGAATTAACATATTCAAGAAATTCGTATTCAGGGCGGTACCGCCAACACAAGGTTGGCGGTCGCTATGTCCGCGGTTCCCCTACGGTCATTCCTTCGCTACGCTCCGGAACAGCCTTCGGCTGCCACTTCCAGCGCTACCGCAGTAATGTGTAACAAACGCAAGCTATTTTTGCAAAAAAACAAAAGGAGTGCCGCTTCTAATATATTTCGATAAAGGAATAAAAAGCCAGCCGCACTGCAAGGAAAATTAAAACCTTGCGCATATATTATTTCCACAAATCAGTGTAAGAGGACTCATAAATCTTGCCTTTATAGCAGAATTGATAATTCGGGTCTTGTATTTTAAATCCTCCCCCATAATATCTTTTTCCAACTGCAGCCAATTCTATTTGTCTTAATCCGCAAAAGAAATGCACCCGACTATTATTCCCGAAATCAAGAGGAAAAGTCCGATTACCACAAAGGAATAAACATAAAATTTTCTTTTTTGCATTTTTATAGAGTTCCATGTCATGAGAAAAAGATAATATGAGCCGAGAAAAACTAAAAATATCGATACACCCAAAGAGTTTTTTATAAAACAAAGGAGGAAAATAACAACACTGAAAATCGAATTATAGACCAGACATATATTTCCCCATTTATTCAAAAATAATCTGTTATTTTCAGTAATATCTTTATTTCGCTTTATTGATTTTTTCCAAATAAAAGCATAGTAAAAAACAAAAGACAAGCAATACAAAACAAGAATATAATTTATCATAAGAATTCTTTTCGCTGCGACGTATCGCACAATACCTCACTTACCGACTATTTTTTATTTAAACTTTTTAAACCTACAACAGGAGAAAGCGCAGATTCTACATTTTATATTTTTTTACCGTCTGCCGAAAAGAAATTCCCTCCGACAGAACGGATTTATCGAAAATTGTCCGGGTTTCAAAAACAACCGCACAGCCTTCACGGATTTTCCAAAGCCTTAAAGCCAAGTTTTCCGTGAAGTCCGTGCGAGCCTTATTTAGAATCCCGTAACGTTGAATGCACCCATCTGCGGATAGCACGCAGCCGCACCAAGTTCTTCTTCTATGCGCAAAAGCTGGTTGTATTTTGCAACTCTTTCAGAGCGGCTTGGAGCACCGGTCTTAATCTGGCAAGTGTTAAGCGCAACTGCAAGGTCGGCGATTGTGGTGTCCGCCGTTTCTCCGGAGCGATGGCTTGAAATTGCAGAATAACCTGCGGCGTGCGCCATTTTGATTGCCTCAAGAGTCTCGGAAACAGAGCCAATCTGGTTCAGTTTGATAAGAACAGAATTTCCCGCTCCCATCTCGATTCCCTTTGAAAGGCGTTCCGTATTGGTAACAAAAAGGTCATCGCCTACAAGCTGAACCTTGTCGCCAAGGGCATCCGTAAGTTTCTTCCAACCTTCCCAATCTTCCTCGTCAAGTCCGTCTTCAATAGAAATAATCGGATATTTTTCACAAAGAGATTTCCAGTGAGCGATAAGTTCGTCCGTCGTAAAATCCTTTCCCGATTTCGGCTGATGATAGAATCCCTTGCCTTTTGGAGACTTCCATTCAGAAGAAGCTGCATCCATCGCAATTCTGAAATCCTTTCCGGGTGTATAGCCGGCAGCCTTAACCGCTTCAAGGATTGTCTCGATAGTCTCTTCGTCGCTTGCAAGGTTCGGAGCAAAACCGCCTTCGTCGCCAACAGAAGTAGCAAGACCTTTCGCTTTAAGAATCTTTGCAAGGTTGTGGAAAACCTCTGCGCACCATCTAAGAGCTTCCTTAAAAGAAGGAGCGCCAACTGGCATAATCATAAATTCCTGAACATCAACGGAATTGGTAGCGTGTGCGCCGCCGTTCAAAATATTCATCATCGGAACAGGAAGTTTTGTTCCCTGCACTCCGCCAAGGAGTCTGTAAAGAGGGATTCCAAGCGAAATAGCGGCAGCCCGGCAAGTCGCAATCGAAACAGCAAGAATCGCATTTGCGCCAAGCTTTGACTTGTCTTTTGTGCCGTCCGCTTTAATCATAGCGGCATCTACAGCATAGATATCGCTTGCCGTAAGACCTTTGACGGCGGCGTTTATCGCCGTATTGATGTTTTCCACGGCTTTTGTAACGCCCTTTCCAAGATAACGGCCTTTGTCGCCGTCACGAAGCTCAAGCGCCTCGAATTCTCCGGTGGAAGCTCCGCTAGGTGCAGTTCCTCTGCCGATTGAGCCGTCCGCAAGATAAACCTCTGCCTCTACGGTAGGGTTTCCACGAGAATCCATAATTTCTCGTCCAATAACCTTTACGATCTCCAACTTGTTCATAAAAACTCCTGAAAAATTGTCGGCAACCGCCAACGAATGGATAATAATAACCCATATACGCCAAAATTTCAATGAAGCCGACCGCCAAAACCCGAAAAAATCCGTTCTGTTTGATTTTTATTATTCGGGCGGCACCGCCAACTTAAAAGTTGGCGGTCGCTATGTCCGCGGTTCCCCTACGGTCATTCCTCCGCTGCGCTCCGGAACAGCCTTCGGCTGCCGCTCCCAGCGCTGCCGCTTTTCCGCAGCAAAACGCATCTTCCCTAGAAAAATTAAAACGTCCGCAACGCGGCAGGGATTGTAGGTGCGGCGAAGCCGTTCCGAAATGAGCGAAGCGAATGCAGGAATGAAGCGAAAGCGGAACACCGAAAAGCCCGGCTTTTGCAAGATTTTCTTGCAAAAGGCCGCCCGGAACACAACGACTACTAAAATCCACCCTACCATTTCATCTCGGAACACAGCTCCACATAAGGGGCGGTTTTTCCTTCCGTCTCGAACATCACAATGCGGTTGTCCCCTTTTTTCAAAAGCGGCGCGGGAATGTAAAGCCTGCGCTGCGGTCCCACGCTCCAAAATCTGCCTATATTAAATCCGTTCACAAAAACGCAGCCTTTTCCCCAGCCTTTAAAATCAAGGAATGTGTCTCCGGGTTCATCGACATCAAAATCATATATATAGAAAGAAGGCGATTCGGATTTTTCAGTTTGCGCCGCCGTTTTCCACTTGCCGCGCTCAAGAAGTTCGTTCATTTCCGAATCGTCCAGCGGAAGATTGTATATTTCCCAGCCGAAATGCGCATGACCGTCTATGAGAACATCCGCCAAAAGTCCTTTCCGCTGTTCCTCAAGTTTATGCCCAAAGTTCACCCTGCCAAGGTTTTCCACAAGAAAATCCAGCGTCGCTCCCTTTGCAGTATTAACTTTCCAGACTTTTCCTTCCCTGTAATTGAGCGGCCACACTCCGCTGCCGTCGCTTGAGATTTCCTTGTCGAATGCCGTAAAAAGTTTTTTGCCGTCGGAAAACGCAATTATTCTGTCGGCGCATTTTTTGAAAATCAGTTTGGAAGCGGATTCGTCCGGCTTCAGTTTTGTTCGGTAAAGAATATAGCCGTAATTTTGCACGGATTCTTCCATAGAGATGGGAAAACCGGAGGCTTTGGGTTTGCCAAAAACTTCAAGATTTTCAAAAAGTTCTGCTTTTTTTGACCAAAAGATTTTTCCGTACGCAATTTTTTTGATTTCCATGGAAAATTTCAGCGACGGAATTTTCCCAAGATTTTTTTCGATGACTTTTCTGAACGTCCAATATTTTTTTGTAAGCGAGCCATCCTCGGAAACGGGAGCGTCGTAATCATAACTTGTCGTGTCAGGCGTAAGATGCCCGTAGTAGTTAGAGCCGTTCATAAAACCGAAATTAGTTCCGCCGTGAAACATATAAATATTTATGTTGTGTCCGTTCCCGATTGCATAATCATAATCTTTTACGTTCATCGAAAGAATCGAACGGATTTTGAATTTATTTCCCCATGCGCTAAACCAGCCTGCCCAAAATTCCATGTTCATAAGCGGCTTTTCTCTTTGCATGAAAGGTTTCATCATGCCGAATTTTTTCTTGCAGTTTGCGCCGAAATTCCCTGTAGGCAAAACGCCTTCCACCTGCCCCGTCCTGAACGCAGCTCCCCACGGTCCGTCCGAGGTAACATACGGAACTGTAATTCCGAGTTCGGTCATAAGATTTTTAAGCCAACGCAGATAATCCGTGTCGTTTGCAAAATAGCCGTATTCGTTTTCAATCTGAACAAGAATCACGTTTCCGCCTGCGTCAATTTGGTGTCTTGCGATGCGGGGAATCAGCTGTTCGTAATATTCTCGCACATGACGCAAAAACGGCTCGTACATGCAACGAACTTTCATTCCCTTTTCCGAAAGAAGCCAAGAGGGAAGTCCGCCCCATTCCCATTCTGCACAGATGTACGGCGACGGTCTCACAATCACGTAAAGCCCAAGGTCCTTTGCGATGTCGATGAACTTTTCAAAATCATGCATTCCAGTCCACAAGAATTCGCCCTTTTCCGTTTCGTGAAAATTCCACGGGATGTAGGTTTCCACCGTGTTAAGTCCCATCGCCTTGGCTTTTTCAAGCCTGTCTTTCCAATATTCAGGCACAACCCTAAAATAATGAATCGCTCCGGAAATAATCTGAAAAGGTTTTCCATCCAAATAAAATTTTTCTCTTATTTCAAATCGTCCCATAAACGCACCTCTCGAAAAGACATTTGCCGCCATCGTCCCAACAGAATACAGACAATCGGCGTTTTTTTTCAAGAAGCAAAACAGCGGAAAACGGCGCACCCTCCCCCACCTCACCGGAATAAAAAATCCCGGACTTCGCAAATTCGAATCGAAATGTTGCACACGGGATTTATAAAAACGATTTTCCCGGAGAACTCGAAAAACAAACAAAAAATACAACATTCATATAAATGTTCAAAAAAATAAAAAAATCGCCTCAAAACGAATTCTAGAGGCATGTATAAAAATTACCCATATTTGCGGTATATAGGTAATAAATACCTTAATTATACATATCTAGTCGGGATTTTATACCTATTTTATCAGTAATTCGGTATTTTTTACCGTCATTTTAGGTATTTGGGTATGGATTTTATTTTTTCCGTATGTTAAAATCTAATTGAAAAATCCGAAGCATGGAGAAAAATGATGAAAATATATTCTGTCGCCCTTCAGAAAGGCGGAGTAGGAAAAACTTCAGTGGCGGTAAGTCTTGCCGTAGAACTTTCAAAAAAAGGCAAGACCATAATCGTGGACGCAGACAGCCAAGGAAATTCCACGACATGGCTGGGCATTCAGACAATGGAATACGAACTTGCAGATTTACTGAACGGAAAATGCTCGCTTGAACAATGCGTGATGCCCACAAAAACCAAAAATCTTTCAATTATTCCGACGGCAGGGCTTGGCGGCGAACTTAAAGAATACAGCGAAAATAAAGCCGGCGGAAACCAAGGAAAAATAAAAAAGACACTCAAAGAAGTTGCCAAAAACTTTGACTACTGCATAATCGACACTTCGCCGAATTTCGGAAATTTTGAACGCTCGATTTTTTATGCAACAAACGAAATAATCGCCGTCCTGCAGCTGGATGAATTTTCCAAAGACGGACTTCAAATTTTCAACGACAGGCTGAACACCTTCATAAACGATAATATGGAAGACGACGAGCCGCGTCCGACGTTCAACAAAATCGTGTTTAACGCCAAGGACGACAGAATCTCCCAGCAGGGAATAATTCTGAATCAGTTTCAGCCATTGAAAGACCACGGATACAAACTTTATGTGATTCCGGTCGACCAGGCATTCCGAAAAGCGCAGAGCGCCCACATTTCGGTGCAGGACTTTTCGGGAACAAAACAAGAAACCCTAGAGACTTTGGAAAAACTCGCAGAAGACCTGCGGTAAAGGAGGGCAACATGGCAGGAAAGAAAATCACCAGCGAACAGTTGGCAGGAAACACGGAAGTCCTTAACGACCTTTTGGGGGTCTCCGCAAAAAAATCGCCGAAAAACGAAGCAGACGCCAACAAAAAACCGCTCGACACGGAAAAAGACGTTCACCTTACGATGCTCGTAAAAGAATCCACCCGAAAAGCCTGGAAACAGTTTTTTATAGAACACGACCTGAACACAACCCAAGGAATAGAAATAGCAATGAGACATCTTATAGACGATGTGGAACGGGGATTGTACAAACTTTCAAAAGGCGGACTTTCAAAAAACATAGAAAAAAATTAGAGCAAAAAACATTCCGCTTTTGATAAAAAAAAATCCTTAACACGGAAAAATCTCAGAAAATTTTACGAAACGACTACCGAAATCCACAAAAATAAAGCAATGCAACTACTAATATCCACCTCGAAAATGTAGTGGATTTAGGTAGTCGTAACGAAAATTCCTTGATTTTTCAATGGACTTTAGTAGTCGTAAGCGAAATTTAAACAATTTTAATGGACTTAGGTAGTCGTAAAATGTACAAAAAATGGACTTTAGTAGACGTTCCTGGAAAAAAGAATTAAAAAGCTCAACGAAAAACCGCAGTCGTTTATAATCGGAAAATAAAAACTTCTTAGAAAAAGCGTAATTCGTCCTTGGTGGATTTTAATAGTCGAAAGAAAAATCAAAGTTTTTAAGAAAAATAGAAAAAACGGCGGCCGATATTGAATTTATCAACTACCCGCATTATCATATGGTAGTCGAATAGGAAAATCGCCGCAAAAAGGATATCGGTAGTCGAAAAAGTGGATGTCGGTAGACCGAAAGTGGAGAACAGTAGTCGAAAAGGTGGATGTAAGTAGTTCGAAAAGCATATAAAACTATACAATACACGAAAATAGAACTGCCCTAAATTTATAATTAACTAAAAATAAATTCAATTTTTTTTAGAACATACAGGATAAAAAATGAATGAAGTGCTTTCAAAGCCGAGAGAAACAGTAATCCAGTCAAACGCAATCAGCAGAGGAATCTATACCTGCAGTCCTTTGGCAAGAAAACTTATCGCATATTGCATATTGAAAATCGACTATTATCCGCAGAAAGTCGAAAATCCGAATATAGAAACCCTGCATCATTTTAAAAGTAGCTTTCCAATCTCAGAATTTATAAAAAAATTAGGAATTTCCAAAGGCTCAAACACATATGCACAGGTCAAACGCGCAGTTGAGGAACTTACGACAAGCGTAATACAAGTTGAAAATACGGAAGAAAAATATAAAGCATTCACATGGTTTTCTTCGGCGGACTACGACAAAAAAAAAGACCTTATAGAACTCGAGTTCAATCAGCAAATAGGATTTGCGATTATCGAATGGAAGGAGAAAAAACAATATTCGGCAATGAAAATAAAAACAATAGGCGAAATACAATCGTTCTATGCATTAAGATTTTTTGAAATTGCCTGTTCCTGGTACAATGCAAAAGGCCGCTACGGAAACGAACGGAATTCATGGAAATTCACGCTGACCGTCGACGAAATAAAAAAAATGTTCAAAATTGACAAGGACGCTTACAAAGAGCGGATGAACAATTTCATCACGAAAGTTATAAAAAATCCGATTGACGAGCTGAACAGAGTGAATAACGATTTTTCGATAGAATATTCCAAAATTATCGAAAATCACAAAACTGTCGGATTTACGTTCACTTGCACGGAATGCGAAATTCTAAAAATCTCTTCAGACGATTCGGATTCGGAAAAAGAAGAGAAAAAAGTTCTGAACGATGAAGCGCGCGAGATGGAATATTACAAAATGAAATATCCGGAGCAGTGGGAGACTGCCGTAAAACTTGCCGAAGCGCAGAACGAACTTCCGTTTGATTTTGCGGCAGCCGCCGAAGCAAGAGCAGTTTCGATTTTGAGGGAGCAGGGGCTGGATTAATTTTTTTTCTTGGATTTTGGTAGTCGGTAGGAATTTCCGGGGGGATAGCTTGAACGACTACCGATGTCCAAATAAAAAGTTTTGGGATGTCGGATTTAGATTTTTGAAATCAAACCGGCGGCGTAGAATTTTGCCGCTTGCTGATTTATAATTTTTGCTGCATAGAAATTACGATTCTTTGTAGGCATGATTCTTGACTTTTGACGCAAATCTCGGGCAATCCCAAAAAGATTCAAGCCGGATTTGTGTAAAATGCATTTGGAGGTCTTTATGAAAAAAAATTTTTCAATTTTTGTTTTTGGACTTTTTTTTCTGTTCGGTTTTGCAAGCTGTAAAAAAGAAAATCGAGCCATGTCCGACGGAAACTACACGGGAGTTGGCGAGGGGCGAAACGGTTTTATAACGCTTACGGTTAATGTTAAGGACGGGAAAATTTTTGATGTCCATGTGGATTCCGAGGCGGAGTCGGATTTTGCAAAAGAGGCGATTGAAAAACTTTCAGACCGGGTTGTCCGCGGTTTTTCCGTGGATGAACTTGACGACATAAGCGGAGCGACAATGACTTCGCGGGGAACAATCGATGCATTGCGGAAAGCGGTGGACGCTTCCAAGGGGATTGTTGAAAAGCCCAGAAAATACAGAAACTCCTCGTGCGATGTTGTGGTTATCGGTTCGGGCGGGGCGGGACTTTCCGCGGCTGTGGAAGCGGCTATTTCGGGCGCGGACGTGATTGTCCTTGAAAAAATGGGAATTGTCGGCGGAAACACGAACTATGCCACGGCAGGCTTGAACGCTTCCGAGACGGCTGTTCAGCGGAAACTCGGCATAGAAGATTCGAACGAACAATACTACGAAGACACGATGAAAGGCGGACACGGAATAAATGATTCTTCGCTTGTAAAAACGCTTACTGAAAATTCTTCGGATGCGGTGGAATGGCTTTTTTCGCTCGGCGCCGACATGAGCGACGTCGGAAAGATGGCAGGTTCCACGAACAGAAGAACCCATCGTCCAAGCGGAGGGGCTCCCGTTGGGGCTCACCTTGTTGCCGTTCTGCAAAAAGCCGCGATGGATAACGGCGTTGATATAAGAACTCGGAATCGGGTTAAGGAAATTCTTCGTCTTGATAATTATGAAAACGCGGCTTCCGGTGTTGTTGTCGAGACCGAGACCGGAAATTACATGATAAAAGCAAAATCCGTGATAGTCGCTACGGGCGGATTCGGCGCGAACTCCGACATGGTTGCATCGTATAAGCCTTCGTTGCGGGATTTTCGCACGACGAATCATAAGGGCGCGACAGGCGATGCCGTGTCTCTTTTAAAGCCGTTTAATGCCGATTTTATTCAGATGGAGCAGATTCAGACACATCCGACGGTTGTTGTCGGTTCCGGCATGATGATTACCGAAGCTGTGCGTGGAAACGGAGCTATTTTGGTAAACCGTTCCGGAAAGCGCTTTTATTCAGAGATGGCGACGCGCGATGTTATGTCCGAAAAGATTTTGGCTCAGGAAGGAAAATCCGCTTTTCTTGTATTTGACGAAGGAATCAGGGAATCGCTGAAGGCTATCGAAGGCTATGCTCGGCAAGGACTTTTGACGGAAGCGAACAGCGTTTCTGAACTTGCTGAAAAAATCGGTGTTCCTTCCAATGCGCTTGTAAAAACCGTACGCGATTACAATTCATATCAAAAAAGCGGAAAGGATATTGACTTCGGAAGAAAGGCAAGCGAAATGCCGAGGGCTTTGTCAAAAGCGCCGTATTACGCTGTTGAAGTCGAGCCTGCCGTTCATCATACAATGGGAGGCGTAAAGATAGATTCTTCTGCCGGGGTTATAAACAAAAACGGAGATGCGGTTCCGGGACTTTTTGCAGCCGGAGAAGTTGCGGGCGGAGTTCACGGCGCAAATCGGCTTGGAGGAAACGCCGTTGCCGACATCGTAATTTTTGGAAGAATTGCAGGAAAATCCGCTGTAAAATACGCGGGAATAAAGTAATCGCAATTGAAAACTTATGATGTCTTGAACTATTGACATTTTAGTTAGCATTAACTAATTTTATGTTAGCGTCCGCTAATTCGGATGCGATTCAAAAGAGGCTTATTTTGAAAATACGTAAAATTTCTGGTTTATTTTTTTGCGCGGTCTTATTTTTTGCAGCGGCGGCAGCTCCTTTGTTTTCCGAAACTTATGCGAGCTGGAACGCCGTTACCGATGAGATGCACGATGTTCTTGACGAGGCATATAAAATCTATCTTAAAGGGGAATCGGACGCAGCTAAAAAACAGGTGAATGTCGCTTATTTTCAATATTACGAAAAAGTCGGATTTGAGCGCACCACGCAGGCAAAAATTTCAGGAAGCCGAGCCGGAATCGTTGAACAGCAGTTTGCCACTGTAAAAAAAGTCATTACGGAAAAGAAGCCTGCTAAAGCCGTTGAGGCTGAGTTCGACAAACTGAAGACAATGCTCAGGGAAGATGCCAACAAACTTGACCCTAAGCCTTATTGGGGAAACATCGCTGAAAAATGTTCCAAGGATTTGTCCAACGCATACAGAATGTACAAGCGAGGCGACAAGGCAGCTTGCGACAAGGCATTTTCCGAAGTTATAGACAGAATTTACAACGATAAAGAAATCGGTTTTTATCACAAAGTTTTAAAAGTTGCCAAAGACGACGCGGCGATTATCGATAAAAAAATTGAAAAGAGTAAAACTTCGCTTGAATCCAGGATTGCCGGCAAAAAAATCGGAGCGGCGTTTGACGAGCTGGGTGCGGCACTTGTTGCTATTTCTGCGGATTTGGATTTTTACGAAGCCAATTCCAGCTGGAGCGCATTTTGGCTTAATTTTGCAGCTTCCATTTCAATCATCCTCAAAGAAGGCTTTGAGGCAATTCTTATTGTTGCCGCGGTCATTGCGTATCTTAGAAAGAAAAAAATGGAGCACCATCTAAAATCTGTTTACATGGGCTGTGTGATTGGCGTTGCCGCTTCGGTTGTAATGGCAATTCTTCTAAATGCATTGGCAGGCGGGCAGGGCGATAAGCAGGAACTGATTGAAGGGCTTACCATGATTTTTGCGACTGCCGTTCTTTTTTACACGAGCAACTGGATGATTTCAAAATCCGACGAACATCAATGGGAAGGCTACATAAAAAATCAGGTTTCCGCAACTTCGGAAAAGGGAAGCGTTTTCGGGCTTGCGTCCACGGTTTTCCTTGCTGTGTTCCGGGAAGGCGCGGAAATCGTGCTTTTTTATCAGGCGTTGGTTCTTGGCGCAAAAAGCGGAACCGCAATAAGCGCAATTTGGTGGGGCTTGGGAATCGGCTGTATTTTGCTTGTGGGCGTTTATCTTTTGATAAAACTTGTTTCAATCAAAATGCCGCTTAAGCCGTTCTTCCTTGCAACATCGATATTGATGTTTGTGATGTGCGTTGCATTTGTCGGAAACGGAATTCAGGAATTCATCGAAGGAGATTTTATAAGCGTAACGCAGCTTAAAGGATTCCCGACGATTTCGGTTCTTGGAATTTATCCGTGCGTGGAAACGCTTTTGGCTCAGCTTTTGTTTCTTATTCCTGTGGCGGCGTGTCTTGTCATTCAGCTTGAGAACCAAAAGTCCGCGAAAAAGCATTTTGAAAACAAGGAATCTCCGATTTCCGTTTCTCCGAAAAACCGCAGACTTTCAGCTGTTTTGCAGATTCTGCTGGGATATTTCGGAGTCGGCAATTTCTATTTAGGAAATGTCGGAAAGGCTGTTCTGCAGTATTCCTGCACGGTCTTCGGGGTTTATTTCATCTACATGGGGCAAAGCGCAAAACTTGACCATCCTGTGTTCGGCGTATTTTTTATTGCGTTCGGAATCGCCGTGGTGGCGTACAGTTTTGTTACCGTTTTGGTAGATTTTGCGCTGATTCTGCTGAAGAAGATGAAAGACGGCTATAAATTGCCGGTATTGAATTAGGAAAATTCCCTTGGTGGGATTTTATAAATTTAGTTATCAAAAACTAAAAGGAGTTTTTATGAAAAAGACATTGTCTTTGTTTGTATTGGCAAGCGCAATCAGCCTTGCTTTTGTTGGATGTTCAAAGGTAAATAACAAGTCTTCCATGTCTTCTATGGATGACGTTGCCGTTGAAGAGACAGGATTCGAGGAATTCGACATTGGCGACGAGCAGGAAATCGGTTTCTTGAACGTAGCCGGCGTTTATTTCCAGCCGGTAGATATGGCAGGAAACGGAGCTGTTTACAATGCTGCCGACTATGCTTTCCATATCGAAGCTGACATTTCCGCAGGCGAGAATGACCTTGGCTACGGAATCGGTGATTTTGTTCCATACCTTACAGTTGACTACGAAATCAAGTCAAACGCTACCGGAAAAGTTGCCGCATCAGGAACATTCATGAACATGAACGCTTCCGACGGTCCTCACTACGGAGCTAACATCGAGCCGATTCCTAACGGATCTTATACTGTTACGTTCAAGATTCACAGCCCGGAAGAACAGGGGTACCTTCTTCACACCGACAAAACTACCGGTGTTTCAGGAGCTTTTGCAAACTACTGGACAACAAAAACTTTGGATGTTGTTTGGTCTGATTGGGAATGGAATGGACCTGCTTGGTAATTTAATTTACCGATAGCAAGAATCTATCTTTTTGAAAACACGCATTGGAAGTTCCTTTCAGTGCGTGTTTTTGTGTCGGAGAGGTTTTTCTCTCTTCGGATAGGTCGATATGCTTAAATATTTTGTTTGGGTTGTCCGGGATTTGTCCGTCCCCGGAATTGTTTTTGCCATGATTTTGGCATTTATGTCGCTTTTTGATGTAAAAAATCAGAAGCGAGCGGTCATGTTCGGCAGCATTGCGGGTCTTTTTGGCGCGGTTGCAGTTGCCGTTATAAGGCATTTTTATCTTGTAAGAGACAAGAAGATATTGATTTTCAATCTTTATCTTGGCGGAATTCTTCTTGTTTCGGCTTTGATTTACGTTTTATTCAATTTTGGGATTCTTCGCAAAAAAAATCCTAAAATCAGCAATATCGTTTTGAATGTAACAGGTTTGCTTCTTTCGGCGAGCCTTTTGATATATTACCTTCCGACGGATTTACTTTATCCGTTCCATTTTTTGATAAAAGGGCAGAGTGTTTTCAGCACGGATTATCTTTTTAAGCTGATTGGTTTTTGCTTCGGCATTCTGCTTGTGTTCCTTTCGGTGCTTTGCGTTTTCAAAATTCTTGCAAATCTTTCCGTTGGATATACGAGGATTTTTTCGATTTTCGTTTTTGCGATGAATTTTCTTGTTGTGTTTCCGTACATCATAAATCAGCTGCTTATCCGAAGGTGGATAAGATTGAGCCGGAATTTTCGGAACATGAACCGTTTTTTTTCGAACCACGGAAATCTTTTTTTGTTTGCAGTTTTTGCGGTTCTGCTTGTTATTGCTTTTGTTCTTTTTTACAAGAGTTTTCACAATGTCGAGCCGTATTCAAATCCTGCGGAACACAGAAAAATCCGTGCTAAATGCAGAAATCAGCGGCGATGGGTTTTTGCGCTTTTTTTTGTGGGCGCGCTTTCCGTTGTGAATCTTACGGCTCTTCAAAAAATCAGCAAAAAGGAAGTTCGGCTTTCCGCGGCGGAATCGTTTGCGCTTAACGGAGACATTGTTTCGGTTCCGGTTGAGCGGGTTTCCGACGGGAATTTGCACAGATTTGAATACAAAACCCCCGACGATGTCGGAATCAGGTTCATCATAATTCAGAAAAACGCTTTTGCCTTCGGAATCGGATTTGACGCTTGCGAGATTTGCGGCGCAACGGGTTATTATCAGAAAGGAAATCAGGTTATCTGCAAACTTTGCGACGTTGTGATGAACATAAACACAATCGGATTCAAGGGCGGCTGCAACCCGATTCCGCTGCCGTATGTAATCGAAGACGGAGAAATCCGAATCAACATCAAAGATTTGGAAGTCGAAAAGAGGAGGTTCCGCTGATGTTTTGGAGAATGGTTTTTCAATCGTTCAGTCGGCAGAAAGGCAAAATGGCGATGATTGCGTTTACAATTGCGTTGGGCGCAAGCCTTGCCACAGCCATGCTGAACGTCATGTTCGGGGTGGGCGACAAGGTAAATCATGAGCTTAAAACCTACGGCGCGAACATTAGAGTTGTTCCGCAGACGGCAAGTCTTTTGAGCGATATTTACGGCGTGGACGGCGGAAGCGAGAAATTTCTTAGGGAAGACGAGCTTGGAAAAATCAAGACGATTTTTTGGGCGTTCAATATTGTTGATTATGCGCCTTATCTTGAAGCGGATGTGTTTATCGCCGGAAAAAAAGTGGGCGTTACAGGAACGTGGTTCAATCATCATCTTTCGCTTCCCACGGGCGAGGAACTTGATACCGGAATGATAAGCATGAAAAGTTGGTGGCACGTAACTGGCGGTTCGTGGCTTAGGGATTCGGACAAGGATTCAGTGATGGTCGGAAGGGAACTTGCCGAAGAACTGAACTTGAATGCGGGCGATTCCATTTTTTTGAAAGGAAACGCCGAATCGCGGACTTTTGTTGTTAAAAGCATTTTTGACGGCGGCGGAGAAGAGGATTCAAGGATTTTTATGAACCTGCACGATGTTCAGGCGTTGGCGGGAAAAGACGGACTTATAAATTCTATCGAGGTGAGTGCGCTTACAAGTCCCGATAACGAGCTTGCAAGAAGGGCGGCGCAGAATCCCGAAAGTCTTACCAATGCAGAGCGTGAAACTTGGTACTGCACCGCATACGTTTCTTCGATTTGTTATCAGATTCAGGAAGTTATAAGCAATGCGGTTGCAAAGCCCGTTCGGCAGGTTGCCGAAAGCGAGGGCGCGATATTGGGGAAGACCCAGCTTTTGATGCTTCTGATTACGGTTTTGAGCCTGATTGCGTCTGCTCTTGGAATTTCAAATTTGGTTACGGCGAGCGTGATGGAGCGCAGCAAAGAGATAGGACTTTTGAAGGCGATTGGAGCTCACGATACGCCTGTCGCTTGGCTTGTGCTTACTGAAATAATAATAACTGCAATTTTGGGCGGATTGGTGGGGTATTTTGCCGGTTGCGGATTTGCCCAAATAATCGGACGGACGGTGTTCGGTTCCGCAATTGCCGTTACACCCGTTGTGATTCCTTTGGTGGCGATATTGATTTTCCTTGTTACGCTGCTTGGAAGCGTTCCTTCTATCCGCATGATTCTTGCGCTTGAACCGGCGGAGGTTCTGCATGGGCGTTAGAGGTGTTGAGATTTTATGACAAAGACAAATTTTTATCTGAAAATGATAACCGGTTCGCTTGTGCGCCGCAGAAGCAGGATGCTCACGGCTTTGCTTGCGATTGCCATCGGTTCTACGGTTCTTAGCGGCCTTGTTACAATTTATTACGACGTGCCCCGGCAGATGGGAAAAGAATTGCGTTCCTATGGGGCGAACATTCTTTTAGTGTCTTCGGGAACGGAAAGTTTTTCGACTGACGCTTTGCGCCGCGCCGAAAAATATTTTCCGAAGGATTCCGTTGTCGGCGTTACCCCGCTGAAATATCAAAATGTCCGAGTGAACGAACAGCCGTTCGTGGCGGCGGGAACGGATTTCAGCGAACTCAAAAATACAAGTCCGTATTGGTTTGTTTCCGGTTCGTATCCGGCGGAACAAGGCGAAGCGCTGATTGGCCAGAGCGTTGCGGAAATCACGGGGCTTTCGGCAGGCAGGGAATTTCTTGCGCACGGTGTGGACTCGTCGGGAAATAAATTCGACAAAAGATTCAAGGTTTCGGGGATTTTGCAGACCGGCGGAAGCGAAGAAGAATGCATTTACATGAGCATGAGCGACTTGGAAAATCTGACCGGCTCTTCCGGGCTTGTAGATGTTGTTGAATGTTCGGTTTCCGCAGGGGGCGAGGAACTTAAAGCTATTTCCGACGAAATTTCTATGAACGTGCCGGAAATAGCCGCGCGCCTTGTAAAGCGGGTTACGCAGTCTGAAGGAGCGGTGCTCGGAAAACTGCAAGCGTTGGTCTACATTGTAACGATAATCGTTCTTATATTGACGATGGTTTGCGTTGCAACAACGATGATGGCTGTTGTTACGGAGCGGAGGCGGGAAATCGGTCTTAAAAAAGCGCTTGGGGCTTCCAACAGGGAAATCGTGTGGGAATTCCTTGGTGAAGGGCTGTTTCTTGGCGCATTGGGAGGCGCACTGGGCGTGGTGCTGGGGTATTTTTTTGCGGAAGCGGTCAGCATGAACGTGTTTACCCGAAGCATTTCGTTCAATTGGTTTATAGTTCCGTTGTCCGTTGCCGTTTCGATTTTGGTAACGGCACTTGCCTGCGTGATACCGGTTCGGAGCGCAGCCGATGTTGATCCGGCGTTGGTTTTGCGAGGCGAATAGCACGTTTTGCGGGCTTTATAAAAATTTGTAGGAGTAAGTTTGCGTGTCGCAGACTTGAATATTATGTGTACGTTCTTACTTAGACGAACGTGCGTAAAAGTCAATCGAAAGCCGATTCTTGACTTTTTATAGGAGTGGAAAATGGCATTGCTTGAGGTGAAAAATATATCAAAAATTTACAGCGGCGGAACGGTGGAAGCGTTGAAAAACGTCAGTCTGAATGTTGAAAAAGGCGAATGGGTTGCCATAATGGGGCCTTCCGGTTCCGGAAAATCGACCATGCTCAACATTGTAAGCTGCATGGATAAGCCCACCAGCGGAGAGGTGATTTTGGACGGCGTTAACATCGCAAAACAAAGCTCCAAGGATTTGACGAATATACGGCGTGACAAAATCGGACTTGTATTCCAGCAGTTCCATCTTGTGAACTATCTTACGGCAATCGAAAACGTTATGGTAAGTCAGTATTACCACAGCCTTCCCGACGAGCAGGAAGCTATGGAAATGCTTGAACTCGTCGGTCTCAAAGAGAGGGCAAAGCATCTTCCTCATCAATTGTCGGGCGGGGAACAGCAGCGCGTATGCATTGCGCGGGCATTGATAAATCATCCTGCGATAATTCTTGCGGACGAACCGACCGGCAATCTTGATGAAGCGAACGAGAACATTGTAATAGACATTTTCAAGAAACTTCACGCGGAAGGAAAAACAATCATCGTTGTTACCCACGCTCCGGAAGTTGCCCGATATGCGGAAAGGACAATCGTTCTGGAACATGGAAAATTCCACAAAGAAATCAGGGACGGGCATTTTAACTGATTTTTAATTCGCCGCCTGTCATTCTGTAGATTTTGTCCGCATATTTTGCGGCATCGGTTTCATGGGTTACAAGAAGGATTCCGACGTTTTCTTCTTTTGCGATTTTTTTCAGCAGAGAAAGAACGTTGTGCGTGTTTTCGTCATCCAGGTCGCCTGTGGGCTCGTCCGCAAAAATGAATGAGGGAGAGTTTATCAGCGAACGGGCTATTGACATTCGGCGCAGCTCTCCGCCGCTAAGGCTGTTCGGCTGTTCGTTTTGCAGATTTTCAATTCCGACTTTTTGAAGAAGCTGAACGGCGCGTTCTTTTATTTCTGGTTTTTCTTCGCCGTAAATCAGGGCGGGTAGCATCACATTTTCGACCACGGAAAGAGCGTTCAGTCCGCTTTGCACTTGAGGAATCACGCCGAAAATTTTGTTCCGGAATTTTGAAAGCGATGCGTCGTTCATTTTGTAAATATCTTTGGGATTTTCGTCAGATTCGCCGGTTTTTAGAAGAACTCGTCCCGCGGTAGGATTCAGCATTCCGCTCATCATTCCGAGCAGCGTGCTTTTTCCGCTACCCGAACGCCCCACGATTTCGATAAGCGTTCCCTGATTTAGCGAAAAATCTGTTTCTTGTAAGGCGTAGAAATAATTTGAGTTTTTTGTGCGGCGCATATATTGCTTGGAAATTTTTTCGGCGCTTAAAAGCATTTTTGTTCCCCTTTAATTTTCGTCTCTTAGGATAAGCCCCGTGTCTTGGCGGCTTATTTTTATTGCGGACATTGCAGAGGCGGCGGCTGCGCTTGCGGCGGAAATTACGAGCGTCATCACGCAAAGGATTGTAATTTTTACAATTTCCGGCATCAAGTACGGAAGTCCAAGACTTTCCTGAATCAGATTTTTGAACGAAATCCCGAAAAGCATTACGGTGGCGATTCCGATTATTCCGCCTGAAACGCCTAGAATTACACTTTCCGACACGATAAGAGAGGCGAGCCGTTTTTCGGATACCCCGACCATCCGCAGAATTGCAAATTCTTTTTTCCGCTCGTTCATTATCATCGAAAAAACTATCATCATCATTGTTACGCAAAGAATCCACATAACAACAATCAGAACTTTGACAATTTTTGTAATTCCGCTAAGCGAATCCGAAACGTCGCTGGTCATACTTTTTGCCGTAACCGCACGGATTTTTCTTTGGTGGATGTTTATATAGCCGGCAATGTCTTTTACGGAATAGCCGTCTGAAACTTTTATCATCAGCGAAGAAATTGTATTTTCCGCATCCACTTTTCCGGTGGGGGAATGCGGCATTTCGGACGCTTTTTTTACCATTTGTTTTATTGTGTTCAGATTCATATAGACGGCGTTGTCAAGTCCTGACCCCGTATGTTTCAGTTGCCCTGCAACGTGGCAAGGTATTCCGTAGAACATAAGCGTTTCGTTTTCGGGAACCGTTACCCGGCTTCCTACAAGAATTTCGCCGTCTTTCAGTTTGCCTTTGTAAGTTTCCGCCGCCCAAGGCTGAACGGTGAAATCCGTTTCCGGGTCAAAACCGATAAGCTGAAGCGTAACGGAGCAGCATCCTGCGCTAAGCGAAGACAGAAAAATCTGCGGCGAAATTTTTTGGATTCCGTCGATTTTTGAAAGAATTTCCAGATATTTTGACGGCATATAGAACGTCGTTCGGTTTCCGTTCAAAAGAAGATTTTCGATTGTCTCTTTTGTTCTTGCTTCGTAGGGGACAATCAAAATATCCGCACCGAGCCGATTTTCAAGATTTTTAAGTCCGTTTTTAAGGCTTTCGACGATAAGAGAACCGCCGAAAGTTGTGATTGCAAGAAGAACCGAAAAAACAAGCAGCGAAACACTGCGTCCCGACCTTGCAAAAATATTTTTTATGGGAAGTTTGTCAAGAAATTTCATAGCAGTCTGAAAATACTAGCATTTTTTCCTGTTCTGTTCAAACTGACTTTAGCCCGTGGACGCGTTCGGGCGAATTTACTTTTTTCAATAGCGATTGAAATACCTAAAATTTTGGGTTAATGTAGCCTATGAGCAAGAAAACGGACGCAATTTACAGGACGATTTCCGAGCTTGAGCTGCAATCTTCAAGAATTTTTGAAATTTCCCAAGAAAGTCGGAACGGGGAACTTGAAGGAATCGGGCTTGAAATCGGCAGAAAATTAAAGGATTTGCGTTTTTGGATAGATTCGCTTTATTCGTATAACGGAAAATCTACCAGCAGGGCAAAAAGAATTGCCAGCAAGGAAAACGGAAAAAAAGGCGGACGTCCGCCGAAAATTATTACAGACGCAAGGCGGCGCATTTTTTCCCTTGAAAATCAGGAAATCCCGGAGCTTGAAAGCAAGGTTCGCATTTCCGTAAGCGCCGAGGATGAGGCGGTTTTTCGGGAAAAACTGAATATTTTGACGGCGGAACTGGAATCTTGCAAAAATACTTTGGACGCTTGGCAAAAAAAAATCGGCGCTAAAATTTAGTGAAATTGTAAACTTGGAGGAAAAATGAAGAAAATCGTTTATTTTTTGAAGAATTTTATTTTGTACGCAATTATTTTTGCAAATATTTCGGGTTGTTCAAAAGCATTCGGGAAAAACGGTTCCGGCTCTGCGCCGGCGGCTTCGTTCCGCGCGGAAAATACGGCGGCTAATCCCGAATTAGAAAAACTCAATTCGGTTCTTTCAAGTATGAGTAAAAGATTTAAGGCGACGTTTTCGATTCCTGCGGGCGAAGAAGGGATTTTTCTTGACGATTTACGCAAAGTTCTGGAATCTGAAAAGGATTTTTCTTCCGGCGACATAAGTCCGTTTTTTCTTGTGGATAAAAAGAATTTTCTGCCCGAAAATTATGTTCCCAAGAATATGATTCCGCTCAAAAAAAACGATTTGTACGCAATAACAAAAAACACGCTCAGCCTTCGTAAAGAGGCGTACGACGCGTTGAATCGTTTGGCGGCGGCTGCAAAAGCTGGCGGGGTAACGCTTACGATCGGTTCGACATACCGTTCTTACGAATATCAGAAAAATCTTTTTGATTATTGGGTGCGGATTGACGGGCTTGAAGAGGCGGAACGTGAAAGTTCCCGGCCCGGAACAAGTCAGCATCAGCTTGGGCTTGTGTTGGATTTTGCCCCTATAGAAGACGAATTTGCGGAAACCGGGGCAGGTAAGTGGGCGGCGGAAAATGCGGCAAAGTACGGCTGGAGTTTGAGTTTTCCGAACGGTTATGAAGATGTAACCGGCTATCGTTGGGAAAGCTGGCATTTTCGATATGTAGGACTTCCTGCCGTTATGTTTCAGGAAAAATATTTTGGCAACGTTCAGCAGTTCATGCTTGAATTTATAAATGCCTGGAAAAGTTTGGAGAATTAGATTTTTCCGAACCGCGCGGATTTTTTTTGCGCCTTTATTATGAAGCGGTTTCTTAGAATTACTTTTTCGTCAAGAACCTGAGTTCCCCGGTCGAAAATTCATACGCCTTACGAAATTTAGATTTTTTTCAAGATTCATGAAATTTCGGTTCAGTCTTGCGGTGATTTTTTTGGGGGTAGGGAAGGGCGGCGTCTTCCGGCGTGCTTAAAAAATTCAGCAAAATTCCGTTTTTACGGCGGAATGTTCGTTCATTGTGTTGATGTCCGCCTTCCATTTGTCGTTCGTTTTGTATCTGTCTTGAACCGCCGGCGTTTGATTTTTGCGTTTGCAGATTTTTTATCGGCGGAACGCAGCGGCGCTTTCGAGGATTTTTCCGTCAAAGTCGAAAAGAGTTTGGTTTTCCCAGTCGATTGTCACTCCGGGAACGCAAACCCAATCGCCGCCCCAATAAAATGTTCCGATTCCGCCGGCATCTTTTACCGCAGCGATAACCGTTTTTATTATTGCGGATTGATTTTTTACGCTGAAAGCTATTCCTTTTTTGCCTGCAAAATCTTCCGTGTCGATTCCGTCTAGATAGCCGTTCATATTTTCTGCCGCACGGATTTTTTGTTCATCGCTTCCAAGAACATTGTTCATGCTGTCCGCCCACGCGGAAGTCCACGCCCATGAGGTTTCTACCACCATAACGTCTTTTGAAAATTCGGATTTCAGACTTTTTATGTTAGCTTTGAGTTGGTCTATTGTTCCGGCTTTGTAAAACGGATACCAACTTATTCCGATGCAGTCAAAATCCGCAGGAATTCTTTTGAACCACCAGTTCAAGGGCTTCCCGTCGTCGCTTGAAAGGTGAATCATGATTTTGATGTCGGGATTGTGTTTCCGGACGGCAGCAGAAGCCTGCTTCAGCACGAGTTCAAGGTTTTTTGCGGATTCGGAGGATTTCCATGAAGAACAAGTTGGACTTGCATAATCATTGATGGAAGCTGCATTGCTTTTTGTTACAAGCATTCCGGAATTTATTTCGTTTCCGATTTGTACCATGTCGGGCGGATAGTCTTTTAGAAATGAAAGAACATCGTCCGTGTACGAATAAACGTGTGCGGCAAGTTCCTCGATTGTCGAATCCGAATCCCATGCGGCAGGTCGTCTTTGTTTTTCGGGGTCTGCCCATGAATCGCTGTAATGAATGTCCAGCAGAAATTTCATGTTATCGGCTTTTATTCGTTTTGCGGTTTCCAGGGTTCTTGCAAGATTGTTGTTTCCGAATTCGGATGCGGACGGATTATGCCAAAGTCTAAGTCGAATCCAGTTTATGCCGTTCTTTTTTAGAAGTTTGAAAATATCTTCGGGAGTGCCGTCGGCATTTTTGTATTTTCCGCCTTTTTCTTCAAACAGGGAAACGGAAGAAGCGTCGAAGCCTTTCATGAATCCGTCGGCTTCGTAATTGTTTTCATTGCCATTGTTCGTTTCATATATTTTGCACGAAGAAAAAATTGCACTCAATGCCAAAATCGAAATTATCGAAATAATCAAAGTTTTCCCGTTCATATAAAACCTCTTTTCGGGCTCGGAAAGCGGATTTTCTGAAATTATATCATAATTTGCTTGCGATACTTCAAAAAAATCAGAATGTGCCCGGTTTTTACGGAATTTTTCGAGTTCTGAAATTTAATTATTTGACTTTGCTGATTTTATGACATAGTATTTTATGGTAAAGGCTCGGTTGAGCCAATTTTATAATTTTACGTGGTCGAGTAAAATTGACTTTAGGAGATGTAAAATGCTGAAAAAATCATTGCTTACACTTTCTGCAGCGGCTATGGCAGCTGCCTTGTTTACCGGTTGTGCTAAGAGAAACTCTTCTTCCGGTAATACAATTACGATGAATAAGGACAAACCTCTTGTGTTCTTTAACAGACAGCCGTCGGATCCGACGACAGGCGCTCTGGACATGGATTCCATGAACTGGAACGACAAGACTTACTATGTCGGTTTTGATGCAGCCGGCGGCGGTGCCGTTCAGGGAAAACTTATTGTTGACTGGCTTAGCGCACAGGACGCTTCAAAAATTGACCGAAACGGCGACGGAACTATCGGTTATGTTCTTTGCGTTGGCGACGTCGGACACAACGATTCAAAAGCCCGCACCGAAGGAATTCGAAAGGCTTTGGGAACATGGAACGGCACTACCGAACCTACAGTTTCAAAGACGGGTTCTGTAGTTGTCGGCGGAAAAATCCTCAAAGTTGTTGAGCTTGAAGGCAAGGCAATGACAGGAACCGACGGTTCTACATGGAATGCAAACGCAGCCACCGACGCAATGGGCGGTTGGGCAACAAAGTTCGGAATGCAGCTTGATATGGTAGTTTCAAACAACGACGGAATGGCAATGGGCTGTCTTCAGGCTTCCAACTATCCTGCAGGTCTTCCAATCTTCGGTTATGACGCAAACGCGGACGCAATCGAGGCTATCGGAGCCGGAAAACTTACCGGAACCGTATCACAGAACGTTGACGCTCAGGCTACGGCAACTCTTCAGGTTATTCGCAACCTTCTTGACGGTCTTTCAGGCGAAGATGTTTATAAAAAGGGTATATCGGAAGCTGACAAATACGGAAACAAAATTTCTGCAGAATTGGATTACCTTGTTGATTCCAAGTCTTTGCTCGCTTTGAACACAGGTGTAAACTCAAGCAACTGGATGGATTATTCTTCAGGAAACCGCGACAAGGGAATCAAGCAGACAAATGCGCCTAAAAAGAAGGTGATTCTTTCAATTTACAACTCTGCCGACAACTTCCTTTCATCATCTTACCTTCCTGCATTGCAGTATTATGCACCGCTTTTGAACCTTAACCTTACGGTTGTTCAGGGCGACGGACAGAACGAGGCTTCTTGTCTTGACAAGTTCACAAACCTCGGCAGCTTCGACGCTTATGCGGTCAACATGGTAAAGACTAACTCAGGACGTGATTACACGGACAAACTGAGATACTAGGCTAGCTTTTATTGGTCGGATGGTCTGTAAAGCTCTTTATTGATGTTTTACAGACCTTTTTTTTAGTAAAAGGAATTACCTGATGGAAGAAAAATTACTGGAAATTAAGAATCTTTCCAAATCGTTTGCGAAAAACAAGGTTCTTAGTGGAATCAACATTTCTGTTGGGAGAGGTAGCGTTCTTGGGCTTATGGGCGAAAACGGCGCCGGAAAGTCCACGATGATGAAATGTCTTTTTGGAATATATTCAAGGGACGAGGGGCAGATTTTCCTTGAGGGAAAACCGATTGATTTTTCAAGTCCGAAAGAGGCTCTTGAAAACGGGGTTGCCATGGTTCATCAGGAATTGAATCAGTGCCTTGACCGCTCCGTAACGGACAATCTTTTTCTCGGCCGTTATCCCGTTCGTATGGGAATTATCGACGAGAAAAAAATGTTCCGGGAAGTAACAAAACTTTTTACGTCTTTGAACATGAGCGTAAATCCGAACACGATTATGCGGACAATGTCCGTTTCCCAAAGACAGATGGTTGAAATTGCCAAAGCGGTTTCATACAACGCAAAAATTATCGTTCTTGACGAGCCTACATCTTCTTTGACCGAGCCGGAAATAGAAAAACTGTTTTCGATAGTGCGGGAACTCAAAGAAAAAGGCGTTTCGTTCATCTATATATCGCACAAGATGGACGAAATCTTCAAAATCTGCGACGAGATTGCCGTTCTTCGAGACGGAAACATGGTTCTTCAGAAACCGGCAAAAGAACTCGGAATGGAAGAATTGATTTCTGCGATGGTTGGACGTTCGCTTGACAAGCGATTCCCTGATGTGGACAACACGCCGGGGGACGACCATCTTGAGGTCAGAAATCTTTCTACAAAGTACGAGCCGCATCTTGAAGGAATTTCGTTTACGGTCAAAAAAGGGGAAATATTTGGCATATACGGGCTTGTCGGTGCGGGCAGAAGCGAACTTTTAGAGGCAATCTTTGGAATCAGGACTATTGCTACCGGTGAAATAATCGTTGACGGAAAGAAAATGAGGTTCGAAAGTGCGCAGCAGGCGATGGCGAATGGCTTTGCGATGGTAACGGAAGAGCGCAAACTGAACGGAATGTTTTCCAAGGCGACGATAGAATTCAATACCTGTATCGCAAATCTTGATGCCTACAAGACCGGTCCTGCACTTTCTTCTCGGAAAATGCGCGATGCTGCAAACAAAGAAATAAAGAAGATGCACACAAAGTGTGTTTCCGCCGACGAACTGATTTCTTCGCTTAGCGGAGGAAACCAGCAGAAAGTCATAATCGGAAAGTGGCTTGAAAGAGAACCTGATATTCTTCTTCTTGACGAGCCGACACGAGGAATCGATGTCGGGGCAAAATATGAAATCTATCAACTTATCATAAATATGGCAAAAGAAGGAAAGACTATGATTGTCGTATCCAGCGAAATGCCGGAGATTCTTGGAATCACGAATCGGGTTGCGGTGATGTCCAATCATAGACTTGCCGGAATTGTAAACACTAAAGAGACGGATCAGGAATCTATCCTGCGTCTTTCTGCTAAATATCTTTGATGTAAGGGGTTTAACATGGACGAACTGAATACTTTGTACGATGATCCAAAAATAAAAGAATACATGGAAACTTTTTCCGACGGGAAAGAATCCAAGAACACGGAACTGAAGAAAAAGGCGCTTTCCTATTCTAATTCCGTGGCGAAGGTCTATATTGCCAAGGTCGAAGAAGAGCAGAAAAAAATCCGCTCTGAACTGAAACTTGGATATAACGCCAACGTAAAAAAACTCAAGGCAGACGGAGCGGCTCGCATTTTGGCTGCAACTACGCCGGAAGATAAAAAAACGGCAACATACGAACTGAAGTCTGCTCTTTTTGATGCCAAGAATCAGTATGAGACAAAAATTGACCGCAGCAAAGATGTCTGTACGCAGGCGTTTACCGATCACATCCAAATAAACAGAGTCATCAGGAATCAAAAAGCGAACATTCTTGAAGACGTTCAGTTGAAATGGAAAAACTATGTGAACAATTTCAAGGCAACCAAATTCTTGCTGGATAACGGACTTTATCTTGCGATTTTGGTTTTCTTCATTGTGTGCGTAATTGTTGCGCCGGCGATTGGAGCGGGAAACCTTCTGACTTTGCCGAATATTTTTACAATCCTTGAGCAATCTTCTACTCGTATGTTCTATGCGCTCGGAGTTGCGGGTCTTATCTTGCTTGCCGGAACTGACTTGAGCGTAGGACGAATGGTAGCCATGGGTTCTGTTGTTACCGGACTTATTTTGCATCCGGGAACGAACATAGTGAAGTTTTTCAACATGGGTCCTTGGAATTTTACGGGAATGCCGATGGGATTGCGACTTGCGCTTGCGCTGTTCCTTTCGATACTTCTTTGTACTACTTTTTCAGCGTTCGCAGGACTTTTCACGGCAAAACTCAAGATACATCCGTTCGTCTCGACATTGGCAACGCAGCTTATAATTTACGGTCTTTTATTTTTTGGAACGACCGGAACGCCTGTAGGTTCGATTGCCGCAAAAGTCAAAGATTCTATCGGCGGCCGCTGGATTATAGGCAGAATGGCGAACGGAGAACTCGTTACATTTCCTAAATTGATAATTCCTGCAGCAATCGCGATTGTCGTGGCATGGTTCATTTGGAACAAAACCAAGTTCGGAAAGAATATGTACGCTGTCGGCGGAAATGCGGAGGCTGCGGCTGTTTCCGGAATATCTGTCTTTTGGGTTACGATGGGCGTATTCATCATGGCAGGAATTTTCTACGGATGCGGAGCGTTCCTTGAGGCGTTCCGTGCCAATGCCAGCGCAGGAACAGGACAAGGCTATGAAATGGATGCAATCGCCGCCTGTGTTGTAGGAGGAATTTCGTTCAACGGAGGTATCGGAAAGATAAGCGGAGCGGCAATCGGTGTAATAATTTTTACAGCTCTTACATATTGTCTTACATTCTTGCATATCGATACGAATCTTCAGTTTGTTTTCAAAGGATTGATAATAATTGCTGCCGTTGCCTTGGACAGCGTAAAGTATCTTAAACGAAAATAAATAATATCGAATCATTTTGGGGATTTCCAAATTGCTGGAAATCCCCGTTTTTTTAAGGAGCGGTATAAACGTGCAGGAGGAACTTTACATAAGCGAAAAGGAAGAGGCGTATACCTACGACGAAATCCTTTTTATAAAAGACTGCAATGATAAAAAGCATCTTGAAAAGAAACTTGAACTTCTTGCAAAAGCCGTAAAAGACAACAAAAAAACTTCGGCGATTTTTTTTATGCCGAAAGCAAGTTATGAAATTTCATCTCTTTTTCAGGGCGATATTTTGATATGTGAAATTGAAAAATCGGATATACAGAATCTCCTTGATTCCCTGAAATGTAAAGAAGCGTCGTTCATTCAACGGCATATTTTTGGCAAGCTGAAAACGTTGCTTGAATATTTGCAGGAAGGAAACTCCGTATATCCTGTAGTCATTCAGGCGGATTGCCTAAAAAAAATAAATCCTAGTCAGCCTTTTTTGCACTCCTGAACTGAAATACCACGTCTATTACAGCAACAACCACAAAAATGATAGAAATCACAAGCACGGATGGACGAGTTATCGTGTGGCATCTCATGGTTGTCATTCTGCAAAGTTTTACGAATCCGCCCGGAACTGTTGCGGACAAGATTACGCACGGAATCAATGCCAATGAAAGTCCTGCTTTTACCAATGGAGATGTCATTATCAGGTGCAGCACTGAAATAGCGGCAATCACGATTGCGAATGCGATTATTGCTTGGCTTGCCCAATGGCAGACCATCCAAGAGCCGTCTTCCTTTGGATCGCAGGCTCTAAAAAAAGTTTTGATTCCAACCAAATAGATGGAACTTAGCACGAGAAATATTATGTCTCGCACACCGATGTTCGGTTTTTTATTTGTCATAAAAAACTCCTTGAGATTTATTTATGATTCTTAAAATTTGAATCCTACAAGTATGTGTGGGGATATGGAGTATTCATGAAAAAAATCGTGGCCGTATTTTTCATAATATGAATAGCTAAAAAGATGATCTGTTGATATGCCGCCGCCCCAAAAGATTCCCCGTCTTGTACGGGCTTTGATCCATATCACATCTGCGCTTGCCATGCAGAACACGCCGGAATAAAGCCCGTGTATTAGATTGAATCCCGGTCCTATTTTTAAGTTTGTGTCCAGTTCCAGACGGAACGACCCCATTTCGGTAAGTTTCCAGTTGAATCCGAATGACACGCCTATTGGAAATCTGTATGTAAAGAGTCCCGCAAAAGAGCCTATCGAAAAATGGAACAGCTTTTCGGTGTTGCCCGAATCGAATTCCCACATAGTTGAAATTATGTTTGTCGTCAAGGGAGTCCATTGTCTCTTAAAATAATTTGATTCAGGGGTGAATGGGTCAATGCTTTTTGTGAAGATATAGCCTGCAGCGGAGAATTCCTGTTTAATCGAAAATCTTGCGAATGCTGACGTACAGATTAAAACAAAAATCACCGAAATAAATATTTTTTTCTTCATATCTTTATTCTTCCAATTTTTCCATAAGAGTCGCTGTTGTGAATGTTTTTGCTGTCTTTATCGAAAGGTCTGTAACGTCAAAGAAAGCCAATGAGATTTTGCCGTCCACAAGGAATCTTTTTCTAAAATAAATCCCTGACCCTCTGACTTTATATTCCGAAAGATAATTCGAATCGATTTCAGCCAATTTGTCGGAAAATTGTGTAAGATGCGGGTCAAAAGTATAAACGGAAGCTTTGGAATTATCCGAGATAAATGTATAAACCTTGCCATTGACAAAAACCATTTCTGCATGCGCATATTTTGAAAATCCCGAAGGAAGATAGCATTTCTTGGTCTCGTGAGTAGACTTATTTACCGTAACTATAAATTGCTGCAAATCGCTTTCATGATTTCCCAAAATCAGATGGTCTGGGGTTATGCATTTCAATGTGTAATCGTAATTATAATTTTTATTGACTACTTTATTTAATTGTACTATGGGCGGTTCAAATTTTTCGCTGGCAACATTCAGCCGGCAGAGATTTTTTAATTCGGCGTGTCCCGGGTCATCGTATAGAAGCCAAAAATTTTCGTCCGAATCTTGGGTTAAATATTCCGGACAAAATGATGAAGACGCCGAATAGTTTATTTTTTTGGGGGAAAATCCGGTGTCCGCATCCAAAAGCCAAACCGAACCTAATCTTTCCGATTTGCCGCTTGCGTTTTTTGCATAATATCGGGAAGAGACTGTGGCGAATCGGCTTGGCTGATATTGTGAAAAACCCCATGAAGTATAAGCGGGATGTTCATTTATTTGAGGGATGGGGATTACTGTCGGTTTTCCGCCGGACGGATTCAGGCAGATTACTTTTGATTTGTCTCCGGAGATATAGTAATGGTTTGTGACCGCCGAAGAATCTTTCAATTCTTGCGAAAAAGTTTCGATTGGGTCGGAAACATCGGAGTATACAAAATCATGAAAAATATCGTTTTTCCAGTCGTAGACTAAATATATCGTTTTATAGCCTTTGGTATGAACGGAATCGGGCTTTATTTTCAAAGAGAACTGAAGCGGTATATACATCCTCAGAATTAACGGATTTTCCAGGTGTTCAAAAGATTTTAATTCCGTCTTTTGCATTATTCTTTGATAATCATATTTTTCTTGGAATGTGCAGGATGAAAAAATCAACAAAACAACGGCACTTGCGCTCGCAATTAACTTTCTTCTCATAAGATTCTCCATGCAAGCGAAATTTTACCGCATTTTATTTGCGAACGCAACATATTCTTTTTTCATTAAAGATTGCAAAATCCTTGCGAAAAATTTAAAAATCCGTCGGATTTATGCCAAGAATCTATATAAAAAATGTTAAATTTTTCCAGTTTTCTTGACTTTCTTTATAAAAATTTGGTGCTAGAATATCAGTCATAGAGATTTATTCAGGATTATTTTGTTATGGATACGGATCATAAAAAGAAGGCTAAAGGCGATTCTTTGCGGCAGTTACGAAGGGCTTTGTTTTACGAAACGCAGTTTAGGAATGCGATAGTTTCGGATGATGCGGTTTCATTTTATGATGTAAATGTATCAAAGGACTTAATCGAGAACGATTTTTTCTTCCGGGACGATGAGAATAATTTTGTCTCCGTTCCCGAATATCTTGGGCTTTCTGCTCCGTGCAAATTCTCGGATTTTGTTTACAGATGGTCAAAAACGATGATTCCCGACCTTACTCAAAAACCGCTCCGGAACATACTGAACTTGAGGGACACTTTGCTTGAAATCTATGAGGAAGGTCGGCGAGAGCTGGTGATAGATTACTGGGCGGAGATTGCGAAAGGCAGAAAAATCTTTTTCAATCAACGTTTTCTTCTTACAAAAAACGAGGCGGGCGAAATCTACGCTCTTTCCATTGTAAAAGACAACACCAAACTTAGGGAAAGCGATGACGAACTTATAAAGAAAGAACTGGAAAAATACGCTTATTCCGACCCGCTTACGCACGGCTACAACTATATAAAGTTCAAGGAAAAACTCAAGGAACAGGGAATCCCCGGCTCGATAATATGCCTTGACATTCATTCGTTCAAAGCAATCAATTCGATATGCGGAGTTACCCGCGGCGATGATGTTATAAAAAACATTTGGGAATGTATATTGCTTTCAATCGACAAAGACAAAGGCGATCTTGCTGCGCACATAAACGCAGACCATTACATAATTTTCATTCCCACAACGGACGAAGAAAAAATAATCGAAAAACTCAAAGACATTTCCGTGATGCTGATGATAATTTCCATTGACCTGGATTTGCCGCAGATTAAGCCGTATTTCGGAATCTCTAAATGGTCTCCGGGTAAAAAAATCGAAATGTCTTACAATGAGGCGATAACCGCAAAGCACAACGCAAAAAATCAGCAGGACATTGACTACGCCTTTTTTAACGAAGAAGACATAAACAGGCTGGTACATGAAAAAGAACTCATAGATTCTTTTGAGAATGCAATATTGAAAAAAGAGTTCAATGTATGGTTTCAGCCGAAATATACGCCCAAGACAAAGCGAATCGTCGGGGCGGAAGCTCTTGTCCGCTGGATAAAGGAAGACGGCACGATTATTCGTCCTAGCGACTTTATAATGCTCTTTGAGAGAAACAACATAATCCGAAAACTTGACGAACACATTTTCAGGAACGTATGCATTTTCCAAAAGCACTGGCTCGACAGCGGAAAACGGATTGTCCCCATATCGGTGAATCTTTCAAGGGCTAGCCTTTATTACAAGGGCGTTGCCGACCAGTATAAAAGGATAACGGAAGTCATTGGAATCGAGCCGAAATGGGTTCCCATCGAAATAACCGAATCCGCCGCAATTGCCGAGGAATCCGTGAAAGACGCTATCGATAAATTCCATGCCCTTGGGTTTTCGCTTCACATGGACGATTTTGGAACGGGATATTCTTCGCTTGCGTCGTTGAATATGCTCCATTTCGACACGATGAAGCTTGACAAGAGCCTTGTGGATTTTATCGGGGAATTCGACGGAAACCGGCTGATAGAGCATACGATTTCCTTGGCGCAGGAACTGGGGATTCAGGTTACGGCGGAAGGCGTTGAGAACGAACGGCAGGTTCAGTTCCTGAAGAACATAGGTTGCGACAACATTCAGGGCTTCTTTTATTCCAAGCCAGTTCCGGCGGAGACTTTCGAAAAATTGCTTGAAATGGAGATTTTGGATTCCGCTCAAGAAAGTACGAATGAACCGGGGCTTATCGAAGAGCATATAAGCGAGTTCAACCACGGATTCAACAAGCCCGTTCTGTATACGCTCATGATAAACCTGACGGAGGACAAAATCACGGATTTTACTGAAAACGGCGACTGGTGTATTGAAACGTCTCTTGACCCATCATGCTATTCCGATGCCATAAAATCCTTGGCAAACGACCTTGTTTATGAGGGGGACAGGGAAAAGTTTCTTAAAATTCTGGACAGAGAACGGCTCTTGGACAGTTTTGGTGGCGTGGAAGACACGACGGTCATAGAATACAGGCGACGAATGAAAGAAGATTTTTGTAAAATGAGAGGTATAGTTCATACTTTCAAGGTCGCAGGCTCGGATTGTGTGTGGCTTTACATCAAAATATTCTGCCTTGACAGAGGGTTGTAGTCCGCTCCAAATCGATAAAAAAATGCCCCAAGATTCGCTTTGTGTCGAGCCTTGGGGCATTTCGATTTTATAAAGGGGCTGTTCCAAAATTTCAGATTTTGAACAGTTTTCTTGATTTTAGGCTCTACGGTGTGTCCGGAAATTAATCGCTTTTTAGACACGCCCGTTTTGTAAAGCCTTCTAGTTCAAAGAATTTAACCCTTCATCAACCAACGCTTTTAGCCTTCCTTCGGAAATTCCACCCACGATGACGTTCTGAATTTCTCCATTTCCGTTTATCAGGTATGTTGTCGGGAACGCCGATATGTGATATTTCTCGGGGACGATTCCGCTGTGATCCATCAGGCACGGATACGAATATCCATTTGCCTCAAGGAATTTTATTATGTCCGGCACTTCTTTTTCACGGTAAAGACCCGGAGTCGCAACCGAAAGAATGAGTACGTTGGAATCGGGATTTTCCATAATTTCTTCGAACACACTTTGAAAATGCGGCATTTCCTGCCTGCACGGCGGACACCATGTCGCCCAAAAATTAAGAATCACCGCTTTTCCCTTGAGTTCCGAAAGCGTCCACTGAACTCCGTATTGGTCGTAAAGCGAGAATTCGGGGGCGGGCGGAGCCTGCCGCTTTTTTTGCGAAACCATGACTTTGTTCGAAGCGTTTTCAGCCGCCTGCTTTTTCTTGATAGAAACGATTCCGCTTATTGTCATGAAAAGCCCGATTCCGACCATAAGAAGACCGCCGATTCTTGCAGTCCATTTTACGATTCCTTTGTGTTTTCTGAAGAAATTCAACATTGACGACACGAAAATTCCCGTTACTACGAAAGGCAGTGCAAATCCAAGCGTATAAAAAAGAATGTATATCATTCCGTTCGTTCTTGTTGCCGCGTCCGACGTAAGCACAAGAATCGAGGCGAGGGCAGGACCGACGCACGGAGTCCATGCAAAACTGAACACAAATCCAAGCAGAAGGGCGGTAATCGGAGATGCCTGCAATTTTGACATATTCAGAGGAAGCCGTCTTTCCCTTTGCAAGAACGAGTTTGAACCGAAAAGCCCGAGCTGCAAAAGCCCGAATGCGATTATGAGAAGTCCGCCGATTATGGAAAATATCGTGGTGTTTTTTGCGATGAATTTTCCGAATGCCGACGCTCCCAATCCAAGAATGAAAAATGTCGCTCCGATTCCCAGCGCAAAGAAAAGTGTGTTCACTATGACTTTGCGTCTGTTAAAATTGGCTTCGCCGTTTTTTCCGATTTCGCCGCCGCCTGAAAGGTAGCTGAAATAAACGGGAAGAAGGGGTAATACGCATGGAGATGCGAAACTGAAGATTCCTTGCAGGAACGATGTAAATAGACCAATGTTTGTAAAATCTACTGAATTCATACGATAAAAATATCCTATAGCTGTGATAAGTTACATAAAAATGTAATATTTGTTTTCAGTCGCAAAAATTAGCGGCCGTAAAATCCGTCTAAGAAACTGTCCGAAAAAGTAACCGACTTCTGGACAGCCTCATTTATTAAAGCGATTTTTCGCTTGTGTTTCAAAAAGTGCGCAAATCCGTCAATTTGCAAAAACTTGCATTTTTAGCCTACAAAAGTGCGTTTATAATGCGTTCGATTTTTTCAGGCGGATCGGTAGGTGCAAATCGCCGTAGCACTTTTCCGTTCCTATCGACAAGGAATTTTGTGAAATTCCATTTTATTCTTGACCCGAACCGCCCTCGCGCCTCTTTTTTAAGAAACGTAAAAAGCGGCTCTGCGTTCGGTCCGTTCACATCGATTTTTGCAAACTGCGGAAATTTTATTCCGAATCGTCCCGTGCAAAAGTTGTGAATTTCCTCATTAGAGCCGGGAGCCTGTCCTAAAAACTGGTTGCACGGAAAATCAAGAATCTCAAATCCCTCCTCCTTGAATTTATCATAAAGAGCCTGAAGCCCCTCGTATTGCGGTGTAAAACCACATTCTGTCGCCGTGTTTACCACCAGCACAATTTTTCCCTTGTAATCGCCCATCGAAACCGATGTTCCGTCAAGTGCCTTTACATTAAAATCATAGAACACCATAATATCCCCTTGCGAAAATATCAGATAAAATTATATTGCATACAATGTAACATGGCGTTGTATTTTTTGTCAACGAAATAATTTGTTTGCGGTTTTTGTCGCAGGAGGATTTTCAGGGCGTTTCCACTGCCGGCGACGGTCGAAAACTCATCGAGGGACGGGAAAATTTTATTGAAAATCGACGCAACAATTTTCGGTTGTAAATATGCGACCACCCGATAAAAAAGCGGAAAAACCGTAAACATAGGAAGATAATCCCTGCGCCGGCTTCGCAGCTTGCGAAAGCGAGCGAGTATAAAAGTTTCCTAACAATACCGGCGCAACAGTTTTCGCTTATAGATATGCGACCACCCAATAGAAAATCGGAAGACCCGTAAATATCGGAAAATTTGTCCTGCGCCGGATTGGAGCGGCGCGCTGTGCGCGTTCCGGAATGAGCGGCAAGCGAATGGAGGAATGGAGCGAATAGCGGAATCGCGCAAAGCCGGTTTGCAAGAAGCGTTTGCGCCCTGATTCAGAAAAAATCCTTCCGCTAAACGACGAAGTTTCCGATTTCGCCTGCGAGCGTTTCGATGCTGGCTTTGTTTTGTTGCGTGATGTCGTTGACTTCTTGCACGGCGTTGTTGATTTGTATGGCACCGGCTGCCATTTCGTTCATGCTTTCGAGAATTGCTTTTGTAAGTGAATCGAGTTCGTGCATTTCGCTTGCGACCGTTTTTCCTCCCTTGAGCATTTCTTCCGAGCCTGTCTGCACTTCCTGCGTTACCGTGTTGATGTTTTTGATGGCTTTTAGCACTTCTCGGCTGCCGTTTTCCTGCTCGCGCATTGCTTCGGTAAGCCGCGCGCTCATTTCCTGCACCTGTTCCGCAAGCGAAAAAATCATTGCGAACTTTTCGCCGGCTGTGTGCGCCGCATTGTTGAGCGTGTCGATTTCTTCGCCGAGATTTTTGAGTGTAAGCGTGATGTTTTTTCCCTGAGAGCCTGCTTCTTCGGCAAGTTTTCGGATTTCGTCTGCAACGACTGCAAATCCTTTTCCCGATTCGCCAGCGTGTGCCGCTTCAATCGCCGCATTCATCGCAAGAAGGTTCGTTTGGCTTGCGATGTTCTGAATTATTCCGGACGCTTCCATAAGTCCGCCCGACTCTTCTGCGATTTTTCGGGTTATGCCGTTCGATTCCTCAAGAGATTCTTTTCCGTCGTTCGTTGCCCGTGCCAGGTCAAGAATCATCGCCTCGCTCTTTTCAAGCATTTTCGTAACGGATGTGATGTTCGCCGTCATTTCTTCTATGGAGGAAGACGAAGAGGCGACGCTCGATGCCTGCGTTTCTATGCTTTCGTCAAGTTTTTCGATTGACTTGATGATTTGCTCTACCGCCGCCGTGGTTTCGGTAACGCTTTCCGCCTGCTTGTGTGTTTGCGCCTTTGCGTACTGAACGTTTGTCGTGATTTGATGCACGGAAGCCGCCGTTTCAGCCATATTGGCTGCAAGACTTTCTTCCGCTCCTTTGAGAGAAGATGCTTGCTCTTTTACTTCTGAAATCGTTTTCCTCAATTTTTCCATCGTCTTGTTGAAGGATTCGGAAAGCATCGCGATTTCGTTTGTGCCTTTTACCGGAAGCGAAACGGTCAAGTCTCCGTCGCCTTCGGCAATGTTTTTCAGATTTTTTTCGGTTTGTAGAATTTTTTCTATAACGGCAGAATTCAAAAAGAAAACCAAATGCACAAGAGAGACGATTACAAGTGCAATAAAAACAAACGAAAGCGTCTGGTAAAAATCAAGGACATGATTTGCCTTTGCACTTTCTGCGCTTGTCCGCCGTTCGATTACGTCGTAAAACTCGTTTATCGGCTTCATGATTTTTTCGGTTTGCTTTTGGTAGAAGTCGTCGTGCAAAATTCGCACGGCAAAATCGTCAGCAGTTTCACCGATTTCGGGCTTTGCAGGGCCGCTTGCAACCGCATTTTTTCGGATGCTTTCCATCGCTTGGTCTTCACGTTTTACCAATTCCTCCGACTCGTCTGTTGCCGTGCGCAAAAGAGAAAGTTCTTTGTCCGAGCAGCCGAATTCTTTAAGCAAGTCGATTTGGCTGATTTTTCGTCCGGGAAAAAGTTTGGGATTTACGGTTTCGGGTCGAGCCGTATCCCCGTTCCGCCATTTTACAATGTCGAAATATTGTGTGCGGTACGTTTCTTTTCCGCCGGTAACGGCAAAAAGGCGGCACAATCGAGTCAAATCTTTGGAGCATTGTTTTACTTCTTCGGCAAGAAGCATCGAGCGTTCTTTTTGTTCTTGCCTGAGCATAAGAATATTTTTTTGCTTTTTTATGAAAATCAGCATGATTCCCAGAGCCAAAAGCAACGCAATCGTAACAAGCGACTGAACCGAAAAACGGGCTTTAATCGTTACAGAACGATTCCGGGGGGGGGGGGGGTAATTTAGTGGTGTTTGGCATTTTTGTCAAGTCCTCTATTGAATGGATTTATAAATATTTTATAACGACATTTACGATAGCGCAACAAATTTAGAGAAAAACCACTTAATAAAGAACAAACTGCCTTTCAAAAATTCAAAAAAACGAATTCTTTCTATCTACTCGTTGCGTTTGTAAAAGAATACTTCGGTTCGGTCTTCGTCTCGAAGTCCTTTCAAGTGCTTCAGCTCTTTTATTAAGGATGGCGTTTTTAGAGCGGTTGTCTCAAAATATTTTTTTTCAGCCAGCATTTTGTTTATTATCAGTTGATCCGGACCTGCGATTGTTTGCAGTCTGCACGCAAGGTTTATTCCATAGCCGAAATAATCTCGATATTTAAGCGACGACATTTCCGCCGAAATCTCATATTTATAAATCATTTCCTGAACCAGCGCACCGCCCAATCCCAATTCCGGATATGTCGTAAAAAGGTCTTCCTTCACAAAACTCAAATACGAATTGAAAACCATTTGCGCTTCTTCAATGGCGATTGAATCCGCAGAATCCCAAATGACCAACGCGCCGTCGCCAAGAAGTTTGTAATAAGAGCAGTTTGTTCCGAATTGATTCACACACGACAAAAAATTTGACGTGAACGAAGTCAACATACTGAAAACGGTCTGCTCTTCGTGCTTGCAAAGAAAGTTGCTGAAATTCCGTATGTCAATGCACAGGATAAGGGCTTCGGGTTCGGTTTGCCCGATATAAACATTGTCGAAAATGTCGACAGGCATTTTTTTTAGTCCCTGCAGGACTGCCGCGTCAAGCTCGACGTTTCCGTTTTCTTTTAATCCCAATCCGAGTGTCCGTAAATCCTCACTTTTCATAGAATACATTATACATTAAAAATATGGAAAACACACTTATAAAAATAAAATATTGCATAATATTCAGGGCGTTCTCGTTGTAAAAAGACTGAACTTTTTGCCCCTCGGTCTATCCGTTCCAAATAAAACCGAAAATAAACGTCCTCTTTTCGCAAAAAAACATTTCTTCGAACAGAAAAGAAGCGGCGCGGTCATTTTTGACGCATGGAAAATTAAAATTATTGTCCGGATTCATTTCATGTTGTAAAATATCCGTGCAAGGGGAGTCTTATGAAAAAAAATGTATTTTCCGTATTTTTTCTTGTTTTCTTGATTCCTGCGTTCGCAAGGGAATTTACGCTTTCCGATGCGACAGGTCATCCTGTTATTTTTTACGAATCCAAAGACGGGCTTGAAATTTCCGTAGCGGCAAGGAATATTTTGTCCGAACGAAAGGTTCGCTATGTTGTCGGGATAAAGAACAACAGTTCTGACGACTTTTATTTTGACGAAAAATCGATTTCCGTTCTGCAAGGAGATTACGGAACGGATTCTTGGTCGTATTTGAACTATTATAATGCGTCTGCTTACTACGCCATGAAGGAAGCCGAATACAATGCGACTGCCGTTGTTGCCGGCGTGGGGCTGGGTCTTATTTTCCTTGACCTGCTTTTGGACGCAATTCCGAGTTTTCATTATTCTTCCCACGGGTATTATGCGCCGTCACATCCGCCCCGACGATTCCGTCCCTATGATTCGCTTTTTGCGACTTGGCTTGATGTCGGAATTTCAACCGCTGTAATTTCGTCGTTGATGGACGACTTTGACTACAATCCGGGACATTTGAAAAATGCGTTGCTTTTCAGCAAAAAAATTGCGCCCGGCGAGAGCGAAAGCGGTTATTTTGTCGCTGACGTGGGAACAGGTCCGGACTACAAGGTTCGTATAGATATTTCGAAAGACGAAGCCGCCGAGTTTGTCTTTTTGAGAAGCGACCGCAAAGAAATTTTGTATCCGTGGTCAGACCCCAAGACATCAAGGCACAGTTTTTCTTATGGAATTTTCTTTCCGATGGAAGGTTATAATTTTTCAGCAAATTATATTTGGGGCGGTCAGCCTGTCGGTTCATATTTGTCGTTCAATGCCCAGATAGACGGAATTGCGGATTCTCGTCCCTTGGGAGAAATCAACGGTTCTAATTTGGTTGTTTTTACCGACGAATATTACAAAGACCGTTATCCCAAAGGCTCGGCATCGTTCGTTCCCGACGGAAAATCTTTTTCTGATGTGGTCGGATTCACCGCCGGAATCTCCGTAAAGACCGTTCCGCACACATGGCTTTTGCTTGGCTGCGGAATTGATGTCGAGACTTTTTATTCACGTGGAACTATAAGAGATTCTTCAAACGCAGTTATTGTTGAAAACGCATGGGTTTACAACAGCCGCGGAAACGTGTACGCCGTTCCTCAGGTGGGCTTTAACGCCGTGTTCAATTTTCTGAATTTCGGCGGAACGTTCAGCTGGCGGTTAGGCGAGGGCGCAAAATCAGGACCTTTGTACGGTGCTTTTGTGGGATTTTCATTTTGACAGCGATTTTTAGTCAGTCGTTTTTGCCAAGGATTTTGTACAGAAGCGCATAAAGATTTTCGACTTCCTTTTTAGAAAGATTTACGCAGGTTTCCATCTGTTCAGGAATTTCCAGCGCTTTTTCTTTCATTTTTTCGCCTTTTTTTGTCGTTTCGATAAAGACGATTCGCTCGTCATCTTTATTGCGAGTTCGGGTAACAAGTCCTTTTTTTTCCATGCTTTTGAGAAGCGGCGAAAGCGTTCCCGTGTCAAGGAACAGATGCTTTCCAAGTTCGCCGATGTTCAGTTTTCGGTGTTCCCAAAGAACCATCATCGCAATGTATTGCGTGTATGTAAGATTCAGTTTTTTCAATAACGGGGTGTATTTCCGTAAAATCTCCTTCGAGGCGGCGTATAGCGGAAAGCAAAGTTGGTTCTTCAGTTTAAGGCAATAAAACTTGTCGTCGGAATCCTCTGCAGAATTTTCATCTTTTTTTTCGGACGGATTTTCTCGCATTGACATTATATCTTCTCCCCAATATATTGTATTAAATATTTATGTACATAATATTGTGTTCGATATAATTGGTCAATGAACGCATGAATCTTTTTGTTTGAGATTTGTGTTTTGCTCAAAGGAACGCAAAAATTAATGGGGGTGCGAAAAATGATTAAAGTCTACGGAAGCAAGTTTTGTCCCGACTGCGTGAACTGCGAGCTGAATTTCAGGACTTACGGAATCGAGTTTGAATATTTTGATATAAACGAGGGGCTTAGAAATCTTAAAAAATTTTTGATTTTGCGAGATTCCGAACCTGTGTTCGAAAGGCTGAAAGCGATTCATGATATAGGAATTCCCGCTTGCGTTGACGAGGACGGAACTGTTTTTACGGATTGGGAAAGTTACGTGGAGCGGCTCGGGCATAAAGTGATTTCAGGAGAACCCGTCGGAAAAGCGTGCAGCATAAACGGAAAAGGCTGCTGATTTAGGAAACCTGGTGGGAACAAACTTGTTCCTGCCGGAAATTTAACTTTTTGCTTTTTGATGATAAATATTCTGCACTGCGGCAGGCGCATTTATTTGTGCGGATGATTTTTATTTTTGCGGAATGAGCGGATTTTAGTTAAAAAAATATATCAATTGCTTGGCGGATTTTTTATTGCGGAGGCTGTGGATTTATTCCGGTTTAGGATGCGATTAAAGTCTTCCCTTAAAAAAATATTGTTTGTATTTATTATTATTTTACGTTCAGATTTTTTGTTGTAAAAATGTATTTCCCAAAATTTAAGAACAGCCGTTGTTCTCAAAAGACCGGAGACGGCGGATTTCCGCACCGTTTTTGCGTTGTCCTTTACAATTTTTTATTGATGGAAATTTTTTACATATTCGACGAAATCCGCTCTCGGCATGGCTTTTGAAAAATAGTATCCCTGAATCAGATTTGCGCCCGCATTTGTAACAAAGTCCAGCTGCTCTTTTGTTTCTACGCCTTCCTGGATTATGTTGTAGCCAAGGCTTCTGAATGTTTTTATCGTGGATTCCAAAAGTATTTTTGTGTCGTTGTCCAGGCTTGATTTCCACAGAATACTTGCATCCATTTTTATGCTCAGGTATTTTACGGACATTATGTTTGTGATGTTCGAGTAGCCTGTTCCGTAGTCGTCAAGGGAAAACGAAAATCCGATTTCGGTAAGCTTGTCCATCACGTTTGAGAATTCCGGGGATTCTGCCGGAGTGGAACTTTCAGTTATTTCAAGATTTATCATCGAGGCGGGGACATCGTATTTTTCAAGGATTGACTTGTAACATTCGGCAAGCCCTTTTGACATCAACTGGAAAAGCGAAAGATTTACTTCCACGTATTTTATACCGAGCGATTTGAAGTCCCATTCTTTGATGTCTTTGCAGACTTTTTCGAAAACGATTGTCGAGATTGAAACTATGCTTCCGTTCTGCTCTGAAATTGGAATGAATTCTTCCGAGCCGATTGGACCCAATTTTTCGTCCTTTAGGCGGCAAAGAGCTTCGCACGAGATGATTTTTTGCGTGGACTTGTCCCAGATTGGCTGGTAATAGACTTCAAAACTTTTTGCCTGAATCGCTCTGTATATCGCTTCTTCGACCAAACCGCTTCGCCTTATGAAATTGAGATTTTTCCCTTGAAGGACGGTCATCTGATGGTTTACTTTTCTTGGTCTGTATTCCGCCAGCTGGAAACTCAACTTCGGGGATTCCAGTTCTTCTGGGACTTTGGCGACTGAAATTATGGTTCTGAATTCGATTCGGTATGTGTCCGCTTTAAGCAATTTTTCAAAATGCTTTTTGATTTTTCCTACGATTTCTTTTGTCTGCTTTCTTTCGTCTACAATAAGAATGAATGTGTCAAAGTCATATCGATAAAGTTCCGAACGGGGGGCGAATTCTTCCAGCGATTTTATTATGTAATTTATAAGCCGTTCCAAAAGGTTTTCGGGAAGAAGATGTTCGTAATACGACAGATTCAAAAATCGTATGTTTATGACGGAATATCTGCAGCCGTAGCGTTCGTAGAGGCTTACGTTCAGTTTGTATGAAATCTGATTCGGGAGTTTTGTGGGCATATCTATAAGCCCGTCGTTGCTGTCGAACGTCAAAAGTATTCCGATTAAAGAAATTGTTTCAAGAAAACATTCTATTTCAAGCATCGGAAAGAACGCCTGCACGACAATTCCCACCACAACAAGAATCAGGAATATATGGAAGCCTCTCATATATCGGTTTTTGAGGATTTCCCATGTTTTTGCCAGCGAACGGATGGCGTATGCATAATAAATCGCGGCAACCGCATAAAGGACAATCACGCCCCATTGTCTATGGTAGGTTCCATCTTGGTCGTGCATGAACACCAAGTGGAACATTGGCGTAAGTAATATCAACAGTTCCGCCAAAGCCAAAGGAATCCAATATATCACGTAGAATTTTTTGGTTCTGTTTTTTGCCGCCCCGTTTATCAGCATTACGTACATGCAGAAAAGCGGAGTTAAAAGCGTATGCAGAACAAAGTAAATAATGGATTCGATTTCGTTTACAAGCCATATGCTTGACGGGTTGTGTTCTATAATGATTGGAGCAAGAACGCTTACAAGTCCGGTTATGAACAGATTCCACAGGACTAAGGTGATTATGCTGTATTGAACGGTTCGCCTATATTTTTTGTATAGCCGGAAAATAATGCATACAAGGGTAAGAATTGCTGTTGCTAAATAAAGCCCGTCGTTTATGTTCATCCGTCTCCTCCCGAATACTTTTCGTATTGTCTGTGATTCTACTCCTATAATTCAAATCCTGCTAGTGTGTATGACAATAAATTCGGCATTTTTAATGCGGAAGTATGCTACAATTGATTCATGAAAAATTTGATTTCAAGACAGAAAATCCTGAATTCGGCAAAAATGGCGGTGGCGGCAATCGGTGCTGTGCTTGCGGCTCTTGCTTTGAAGCTCGATTTTTCCGTTTCCGCAGGAATTGTGGCGATTCTTTCGATTCAGCCTACAAAAAAAGAGACGATACGGACGGGGCTTTCAAGATTTTATGCGTTCGTGAGTGCGCTTTTTATTTCGTTTTTTTGTTACAAAATTTTCGGATTTTCGAACACGGCGTTTTTTGTTTACACGGGATTTTTCATAGTCATTTGTCAGATTTTCGGCTGGTATTCAGCGATTGCCATGGATTCGGTTCTGATTTCTCATTTCATTCTGTTCGGGAAAATGGGCTTTTACGAATTGCGGAATGAAATTCTTCTTTTTGCGATAGGCGTGGGCTTCGGGGTTTTGATGAATCTTTTTCTCAAAAAAAACGTTCCCTACATCGAAAGGCTGAAAAAAGAAGCCGACAGGCAAATAAAATATGTCCTTCATAAAATGTCAAAGCGAATTCTTGATCCGTGGGCAGAGCCTTGCGACGGGAAATATTTTGAGCTTTTGGACAAGGCGATTTTTGAGGCGCAAAATGCCGCCATGGAAAATTACAACAATCAGCTTGGGAAAAAAGACGTTTTTGACGGCGAATATATTTCCATGAGGAAAGAGCAGCGGGACGTTCTTCTTGAAATCTACAAAAGTCTGATTGACATAAAAACCGTCCCATCAACTGCGGCTCTTGTCTCCGATTTTTTTGAGAAAGTTTCGGTCGAATACGAAACCAAAAACGATGTCAGGACATTGCTGAAGGAACTTCAAGAAATCCGTGCATCTATGAAGGAAAAGCCGCTCCCCGAAAATCGGGCGGAATTCGAGGACAGGGCGATGCTTTTTGTGATTCTAAAACGTATGGAAGAATTTCTTGCGATTAAAAGGGATTTTCATTCCAGGTTCGCAGAAAAATTGGCGAATTTTTAGTCCTGCGCAAGATACGTGTAACCCGCTTCAAGAATCGCTTTTTCGAATTCTGCGGAAGGCACTTCCTTCGTCAGCTGGACTACGGCGGTTTTGTTTTCGTGGCTTGCGGCGGCAGATGCCACTCCGTCGATTTTTTCAAGAGCCTCTTTTACGTGTCGTTCGCAGTGCTGGCACATCATGCCTTCTACTTTAATCGTTTTTTCCGTCATGCCGATCTCCTTTATTGTTTCGTTTATTTTTTTGTTGCTTTCGTTGCTTCTGATTTTTGCGAAGTTCAGCCGCAATGCGTTCGTGACCACGCAGAAACTTGAAAGGCTCATCGCGGCGGCGCCGAACATCGGATTCATGTCAAGCCCGAGCCATTTGTGGTACACGCCGGCGGCAATCGGAATCAAAATTATATTGTAGAAAAATGCCCAAAAAAGATTTTCTTTTACGTTTCTTAGCGTTTTTCGTCCAAGCCGAATCGCCGCGCTCACGTCAAGCAGGCTGTTTTTTACAAGAACAATATCGGCGGCATCGATGGCTACGTCCGTTCCTGCGCCGATTGCCATTCCTATGTCCGAAGAGGTTAGGGCAGGAGCGTCGTTTATTCCGTCTCCTACCATGCAGACTTTGCCTTTTTTCTTGAATTCCTTCACGACATTTTCCTTGCTGTCGGGAAGTACTTCAGAAATTATTTCATCGATTCCGGTTTTTGCTCCCACAGCTTCCGCTGTTTTTTTGTTGTCTCCGGTCAGAAGAACAACTTTAAGTCCCATACTTTTTAGTTCTGCGATTGCTTTCGGGCTTTCTTCTTTGACGGCATCGGCGACAGTCACAATCCCAAGAAGTTTTTTGTCCTCGGCGAAGATTAAAGGCGTTTTTCCCTCTGCGGAAAGTTTTTCCATTCGCAGTTTTGTTTTGTCGTCCAAAATAAAACCTGCGGACTTTTCAATAAATTTTTCGTTTCCGCCGAAGATTTTTTTTCCGTCCACGGTGGCAAAAAGTCCGTTTCCGGAAAGAGCCTCAAAATCGAAGGATTCCTTTGTTTCAATCCGCTCGTCAGCGGCTTTGCGCATTATTGCTTTTGCAAGCGGATGTTCGCTTTTTGCTTCGAGTGCGGCGATTTTTTCAAGGAAGTCTTTTTGCGGAATGTCGGCGGAAAATATGTCGGTAACGACGGGTTCGCCTTTTGTTACCGTTCCCGTTTTGTCCAAGAGGACGATTTGCGCGCGTCCTGCCTGCTCAAGGCTTTCGGAGGTTTTGAAAAGTATTCCGTTTTTTGCGCCCATGCCGTTTCCGACCATGATTGCAACGGGAGTCGCAAGCCCAAGTGCACACGGACAGCTTACTACAAGAACGGAAATCGCACGGCTCAGGCTGAACGAAAATTCCGCGCCCAATACAAGCCAGGTAAAAAGCGTAATTATTGCGATTCCTATTACGGTGGGAACGAAAATGCCCGAAACTTTGTCAGCGATTTTTGCGATTGGCGCTTTTGTCGAAGCCGCATCGCTTACCATCTGAATGATTTTCGAAATGGTTGTGTCCTCGCCTATGCGAGTCGCCTTGCATTTTATGAATCCCGACTGATTTATTGTCGCCGCCGAAACTTGGCTTCCCGGGCTTTTGTCCACCGGAATTGATTCGCCCGTTAATGCGGATTCGTTTATCGCCGTGTTTCCTTCGATTATTTCGCCGTCCACGGGAATGCTTTCGCCGGGACGAACAACAAAAATGTCTCCGACTTGCACGTCTTCGATTGGAACTTCAGTTTCTTTTCCGTTTTGGAGCAATGTCGCCGTTTTTGGGGAAAGTTTCATCAGACTTTTGAGCGCAGTCGTGGTCTTTCCTTTGGAAACCGATTCCAAAAGTTTCCCGATCGTAATCAACGTTACAATCATTGCGGCGCTTTCGAAATACAGATTGTGCGCAAGATGCGCAAGGTGTTCCGAGTTTCCGATTGTCGAAGAGTTTGTCATTTCAAGAAGGACGATGGTGCTGTATATAAACGAAACTCCCGAACCCATTGCGACCAGCGTATCCATGTTCGGACTTTTGTGCATCAGCCCCCGGAATCCGCTTATGAAAAATTTTTTGTTTATCACAATTACGATTGCGGAAAGGAGCATTTCAAGGATTCCCAACGCCACGTAGTTTTCGCCGTTGCGGACAAACAACTGCGGAATCGGCAGATTCAACATCGTGTGTCCCATGCTTATGTACATCAAAGCGATAAGGAATGCGGCTGACCATGCAAGTCTTTTTTTTAATACCGGAGTTTCTTTGTCTTTTAAAAGGTCTTCGTCAGCCGATTCGGAAACGGATTTTGTTCCTTTTTGTTTTTTTTCAATTTTTTTTGCGGAATATCCTGCGTTCTTAACCGCCTCGACAATTTCGCCGGCGGAAACAGAACCTTCCACGCCCATGGAATTTGTCAAAAGGCTTACCGAACAGTTTTTTACGCCCGGAATTTTTGAAACCGCTTTTTCGACACGTGCCACGCATGCGGCGCAACTCATTCCCGAAACTTCGTATTTTTCCATAAGGCAGGCACCTTTCTCATTTCATCAGGTTTTGTAACATGTTGACAAGTTCGTCGACAGTTTCCGGCGTTCCGTTTTTAATGTCGTCTACCACGCAGTTTTTTATGTGGCTTGCAAGAAGAACCCGATTGAACGAGTTGAGTGCGGCGTTCGCTGCGGAAACTTGCGTCAATATGTCGGGGCAATATGCATCGTTTTCGAGCATTTTTTTAATCCCTTTTACTTGTCCTTCGATTCTGCAAAGCCTGTTCATAAGACTCTTAAATTCTTCGGGACTTCTCGTCCTTCGCTTTTCATTTTGCGTTGGATTGGAAATTTCTGCTTCTGTGCCAATCTGATTTTTATCGGATTTTTCTTTTTTCATGCCGTACCTCGTTTATACCCTGTATGGGTATTAATATTATACTCGGTCGGGGTATATGTCAACTTTTTAGCGGAGGCAGTATTATTTACATGGTGGCAAACGTATGATGAAGTCAGTGCGTTTGCAATATTGGAGTAGATGTCCCATCACTAAAACAAAGAGACACTTCTTTATTTTTTAAGTTTATTTTATATATTCCTTCTCTTTCAAATTCCCATTTTTTTAATTCATCAGAATAGTTGTATGCATTCTTAGAACACCATACAGCATCATTTCTTGAATCCATAAAGATAATTCCGGCATTAGGCATGAAGAACGTTTCTTTTACAGAATTATCAAAAAAAATAGAATATAAATCATATCCATAATTACCAATCATAATATATTGACTATCGTATTTATAATATCTGCGAGGAAAAATTTTTATATTGTCTTTTGAATAAATAATATTCAAACCTGTATAAATATAATTTCCGGATACTAAATCATCTGTTTCAAATAAAAAACGTCCTACATCATCGCTTATAAAATCAATGGCAATCATGTAACTATTACTTAAAGAGTTCCTAGTTTTTACAGAAAATGACGTAAGATACTGTTTGTCATATAATTCCGGAAAATTGTTTTTTATAAAATTTTTCCCAATAACTTTTTCTTTATTTAATTCTATAACTTCATTTGTATATGATTCCAAATCTAATTTAATAATTTTATAAATACCATCTGAGGGTTCTCCGTTTTTTATATAATTATGTGTACTTGCACAAAAACAATATGCGCCATTTTTATATTGCCCGGTAGTTGTAAGAATATCTAAATCTGAAGCCTGAATATTATAAGTTGCAAGCAAACTGCCATCCAAATTAAAGAGTTTAATTTCGAAATCTGCCATATATTGAGCAAATGGAACAACCAGCACAGCTCCTTTTCCATTATTTGCTTCAGGAATATATTCAAGATGCTCATAACTCTTCTTTAAATCTATAAATGTAATTTTACCGGTTTCAATATCAATTTTTACCAGGCTGCATTGATTGGCAGAGGTTATACACCAGATACTTTTTTTAATAATCTGCATTGTTATAATTCTTAACCACCTGCCATTATTATTAAATAATTCACTTTCACTTTCTGATTTAAAAAAATCATAATGCCTTATCAGCCTATTGTCACAAGAATTCCATACTGAAATGCGCGGTGGATAAAATGTAGTTCCAAAAACATAGTTATCACTCCATTCTAATGGTTCAAAGTCTGTAATTAACTCACTGTCTTTTTTTACATTCGGTGAAAAATAACAGCAGGAAATCGTTGGAATCACAATCAATGTGATAAGTAAAAATATTCTATATTTTCTCATTATTGTCTCTCATTTGTCAGAATTACGGAAGTTGCATTATAAGTCTGAACCGTCCATGATTTTGACCACCATAATATTTTTAAAGTAATGGTAAAATATCTATTATAGGCACTTCCATATATATCATCTGGAGAAATAATATTTCCACAAGTTTTATTACTATCAAGATTTATCCCAGCTTTATTCCATGCACTATAAACAACTTTAGAGCAATAGGGATTTTTTACAGTCATATCATGACTTGTATCTCCAATCCTAAAAAATTCAAATATTGGAATATGATATTCTTCATCTTCATGATCATAAAAAGCTTCTTTTGCGTATTTTACAGCTTCACCAGCTTTAGCCTTGCTGTAATTTTTCGGAATCATGGTTGCCATCTTCTTTTGATATGAATACATACAAATCGTGTCAAGACAACAATGATTTTGTCTGTCTGGTTTCATATAATCTGGGAAATTATCATATCCATTAGGTTGTGCTGTATAGACACAATGTGCAGAATCAGTTCCTCCATTTTTTTCAAAAGCATATTTTGAAAAAATTCCTGCATGAGCCCAATCACCACCTATTATTGGAAAAGCTTTCTTTTTAAAACAAGTTAAAAGAATAGTACCATCTCTTAATGATTTTCCTACGAGCTTTCTTATAGGATTTTTTTGATAATCTATAGTTTTAGAGGCTCTATTAGCATTATTCGTATTTTGTGATAATTCTAAATATGAAATCATTTCGTTATATTTTATTTTTATATCATTGACTGTTAATTCTGAATTTAAATTTAATAAAATATTTTCTATTTCATTCCATTTCCCGAGTTTTGATAAATATTCAATTGCAAGATTTGCAGGGGTCGTTTCTTGAGATATTTTTGATTCTCCATCTTCAAATGTTAATGTAGTCATATAACTTCCAAGATAATCATTTAACCATTCATTATATGAATAAATAGCAGCTATTGAATCAATCTCTGTTGTATCGCCATTTAATGCAGCTCGGCTAGCAGGTGAATCGTTTTTTACTGATAGCAAGGAATCTTTTGATACCTCAAGATTAGCTGCATTTTCTAATAACATATTCTGTTCTTCTTCTGTTAGATCATTCCACATTTCTGTGAAGAGACATTCTTCAGACAGTCCATCAGTAGCAGTTCTACTGGATATTGCAGTGGGATTTTCTAAAAATGAGGTAAAATTCTTAGTTAAATTTTTTGTATAAAACTTTTTGGAAATAGAATCTTCATTTATTTCTATTTCACTTTTTGTGGATTTTGTATTATCTAAAATACTTTGAGAACAGCTAATGAATACAAAAAAAGACAGTAAAATGACTGTGAATAATTTAATTCTTTCCATGAATCGCTCCTTTTTGTGTTAAGATAATTAAATTATAAACGGCTTTTTGATTAGTGCAAGAATTTATGTTTCATTTACGGAATATCGCCAAAATATTTGTGCGGAAAATTGCTTTTTGCGGCGGCGGATTGTTCGGTTTTGCTGGACGAATGTCTTTCTATTTTGAAAGAAGGCTTTCCTGAAGGAGTTTTATTTTGTTCTCCGTTGAGCTTTCGTCTATTTTTTCGGGATAAGCCTTTATGATTTCTTCGTACAACAGAATTGTCTTTTTTACGTAACTTTCAATCGTGAAATTCTTTGTGATTTCAAGGCTGGCTTTTCCGAATGTTTTGCGTTTTTCTTTGCTTTCGGCGATTTCTAGCATATTTTCAAGAAATTTTTCGTCCGTGTCTGCAAGGTAGCCGTTTTTGCCGGGAAACACGCAGTCCCAAAAACTTTCGTCGTTTCTGGAGACAATCGGAAGAGCGCAAAGTTCCGCCTCAAGGATTGTCATCGAATGCATTTCGGAAAGACTTGCGGTTATGAAGGCATCGGCGATTTCGTAGTATTTGTGGGTCTCCGTCCATTCGATAAAGCCCGTGAACATGATTGTTCTTTCCTGCCGTTGTTTTTCGGTCGTTTTTAGCAAATCCTGATACGCAGGTCCGTCGCCTACAAAAATTACTTTTGCCTTGGGATTCAATTCCACGAGTTTTTTGCATTGTTCCGCCAACTCAAAAACCCGTTTTTCTTCGGCGATGCGTCCAAGGAAAAGAAAAAGCACGTCGTCTTCTTTTATTCCGTGTTTTTCCCTAAGCGCACGTTTTTCTTCGTCCGTGGAACAAGATGATTTGAATTTGTCCGTGTCGATGGCATTCGGAATCACTACTATCGGAACATTCGGAATAAGGCTTCGACTTTTGTAATAATTTTTTCCCTTGGACGAAACCGCAATCAGCGTGTCAAAATGATTGTAGAATCGCTCCATTACGTGATCGACAAAACTTGGTGTGATTAGCGGTGCGGTTTTTAGATAATATTTGTAGAATTCGACCCACATTGTGTGGATGGTGCATACGGCAGGTATGTGAAGTTTTTTTGCAATGTAGGCAGCTGTTCTTCCGATTCCGTATTCCGTGTGGCAATGGATTATGTCCAAATTCTTTTCTTTTATGAAAGCGATTAGTCTTTTTCTGCTGGGAAGCGAAACAAACTGGTCGGTTTTAAGCCCGAGCGGCTTACTTTTTGCTCGATATGTCAAAGGGTCATCCGTTTTGAATTCTTCCGTGGTCTCAGGGCAGACAAGAACCACCGTATGCCCCATTTTAGTTAATTGTTCCCTAAGTTGAATTACGACGGTTACAACTCCCGATTTTGTCGGAAGGTAACTGTCCGAAAATAATCCTATGTTCATAGTTTTATTCTAGCATATTAACATTGACAGAATAAAGGGGGCGACATTAGCTTTCGGTACTTTCCATTTCCCGGTGCAATGCGGCGCAGAAGTCGGGATAGTTTTTTTCAAGAACAACCGGATTTCCGTTTGAGTCAAGGAAGCAGTGCGAGCTTTCGCCTCTGAAACAGACTTCGCCGTTCACTTTCATTTCGTATGAAAAAGTTAGTTTGAATGTGGTAAGTTTTTTCGGCTTTACGTATATAAATATTTCATCGGGAAAAGTGGTGGTTTTTTTGTAGCTACATTCCAGCGTGATGACGGGAGAACTGATTCCGTCCGCTTCAATTTTGTCGAAAGCCGTTCCGAGTTGGTTTAGGTAGTCGACGCGCGCCTCTTCCATGAACCGCACATAATTGGAATGATGTGTGATTCCCATTTTATCCGTTTCGTAATAGTGAACTTGATGTACGTATGGTTTCATTGATTTTTCCTGAAAAAACAAGCTGAAAATCGCAAGGGAATTTCAGCCTGATTTTTTTAGTTTTCGTTTTTTACGTATTCGGCGGCGGAAAAAGCGGCTATAGCTCCGTCGCTGGAAGCCGTAACAATTTGTCGCAAAGGCTTTGAGCGAACGTCTCCGGCAATAAAAAGTCCGGGAATCTCTGTTGCCATTTTTTCATCGGTTATAAAATATCCGCCGGCATCTTTTTTGACAGATTCAATCAAGGCTGTGCGAGGTGCCATTCCCACGAACACAAAAACCGCATCGGTCGAAAGATTTTCGGTTTCGCCTGTTTTTACATTTTCGATGACTGCTGTTTTTACAGTGCCTTCGCCTTCGATTTTCTTCAGTTTTGAATCGAAATGCACTTTTATTTTTTCGTTTGAAAGAATTCTATCGGCAATGGTTTTTGTCGCTCTAAGTTCTTCGCGTCTGTGAATCAGGTCGATGTGGTTTACAAGGTTTGCAAGGTATAGGGCTTCGGTGCATGCGCTGTCTCCGCCGCCTACCACAACGACATTTTTCCCTCGAAAAAATGGTCCGTCACACACTGCGCAGTATGAAACGCCTTTTCCTTCGAATTCCGCTTCTCCGGGTGCGCCGAGTTTTTTATGGGCTGCTCCGGTTGCGTATATCAGTGCCTTTGTCTGCATAGTTCCGTTCGCAGTTTCTATAAAAAAGGATTTTTCTTTTTTTTCGATTGAAATGACCTTCGTCTGAACAAGTTCCGCTCCGAAAGCCGCCGACTGTTTTACGAGCGTGTCTATGAGCTGCGCTCCGTTCACAGCAGGAAATACCCCCGGGTAGTTTTCAAGATTGTCGATTTCCAGAACCTGTCCGCCACCGCCAAGGTCGTCAAAGATGACCGTCTTCATTCCTGAGCGGGCTGCATATAACCCAGCCGTAAGTCCCGCAACTCCGGCTCCTATGATTGCAATGTCTTTGTTTTCCATAAATTAAGTATACCAAAAATTAAGACAAAAGTAAAAAATCATTATAAAATTACAAAAAATTTTACAATATGGAGGATATGGAAGCAAAAATGGATTTTTCAGCCGTTGTAAAAGAACGCTTTTCTTGTAAGAAATTTGATGCGGAAAAGAAACCTTCAAAAGGACTTGTGGAAAAAATCCTTGAGTCGGGAAGGCTTGCTCCTACCGCCAAAAATCTTCAGGAACAGCATATCTATGTCGTCTCGTCCGAAGATGCGCTTTCCAAAATCGACAATGTTACTCCGTGCAGATATGGAGCGCCGGTTGTTCTTGTTGTGGCATTCGACAAGGGCAATGTGTATACATATCCGGGCGACGAAAGAGATTCCGGCATAGAGGGTGCGTCCATTGTTGCGACTCATCTTATGCTTTCCGCCACGGATTTGGGCGTGAACAGTTGTTGGGTGAATCGCTTTGACCCGAAAAAACTTCATGCGGAACTCGGGCTGCCCGAAAATGAGGAAATATTGATGCTCCTTGATTTGGGATACGCAGCCGAGGGATTCAAGCCGCTTCCGAATCATTTTTCAAGAAAACCGCTTGCTGAAACCGTTACGGAAATCTGACGGCTTTTGATTGATTTTCGATGATAATCCACACCGGATTACGTACGGATATTCCCGCTTTTTATTCGGAATGGTTCTTGAATCGGCTTAGGGCGGGCGAAGTATGCGTGCGAAATCCATACAATGCAACGTCGGTGACAAAATATTCGTTGTCGCCAAGCGTAGTCGATTTAATTTGCTTCTGTACGAAAAATCCCTCTCCGCTGCTTTCCGACAATGCCGCCGCCTTGCTTGAGCCGTACGGACAACTTTGGTTTGTAACAATCACGCCCTACGGAAAACTTTACGAGCCGAATGTTCCCGATAAAGCGGAGGTTATGGATTCATTCAGGCAGCTTTCAAAAATCGTCGGAAGCAAGCGCATAAGCTGGCGGTATGACCCTGTTTTTTTATGCGGAAAATATACTGTAGAGCAGCACAAAAAGAGTTTCGAAAAAATCTGCCGAGGACTTTCGGGTTACACGAATGAATGTATAGTAAGTTTTATCGACCTATATCCGAAAGTAAAGAAAAATTTCCCTGAAATTTCTGAAGTCCCTTTTGAAATCCAACTTGAACTTGCGGATTTTTTTGTCAGAGTGGGCGAGAGGTTCGGAATCAAAATAAAAAGCTGCGGAGAAAGTGCGGAACTTTCAAAGGTCGGCGTGGATGTTTCCGGCTGCATGACAAAAATCGTTTACGAACGTGCGGTGGGCGATAGTATGCACTTTCCTGAAAGACGGCAAAACAGAAAGGAATGCGATTGTTTTCTTGGCTGCGACATAGGAGTTTACAACTCGTGCGCACATTTTTGCCGTTATTGTTATGCAAACTATTCCCGTTCCGCTGTTTTGGAAAACATAAAAAATCACGACCCGAATTCTCCGTTCCTGATAGGGAATTTCAAGTTCGGCGACAAAATCCACGAGCCGTTGCAAAAAAGCTGGAAAACTTTTCAAAAAAATCTTTTTGAGTAAAAGGAAATTGAAAGAAACCGACGCTTGCATTTTCCGCTGCTGCTTTTTAGAAGCCTGATTTTTTGGAAATGCTTTGCGTTTGCAAAAACTTGACGGCTAATTTTGAATTTAGATTTATCTGATTATAAGAAAACCGCTCCCAAGCAAACTGTTAAGTTATTTCGGGAACGGCTTTTTTTATAATAGCAAGAGTTGTTTTTAGGTTTGCCTATTTTTTCTCTCGGCGGAAGCAGATGAACCAGTCAAGGCAATATTGGTCTCCGGTCTGGTTGTCCATTCGCTCTTTTGCTGTTCCGCAGCTACCGGCAGGAGGCACGATAACGTCGTCGCCCGGTCTCCAGTTTGCAGGAGTTGCGCAGTCAGCGGCATCGGTCTTCTGCAACGCAATAATCATGCGCTTGATTTCGTCAAAATTGCGTCCCGTGCTGAGCGGATAGTACAAAATCGCACGAATCTTTCCTTTCGGATCGATTATGAACACAGCTCGCACAGCCTGAGTGGTTGATGCTCCCGGCTGAATCATTCCGTATTTGTTTGCGACTTCCATGCGAATGTCTTCGATAAGAGGGAACGTTACGTTCACATTCTTCATGCCGTTCCATTCAAGCTCCTGAATTTTTCTGAGCCATGCGATATGCGAATAAAGAGAATCGACGGAAAGCCCAATCAATTCCGTGTTCAAAGCCTTGAATTCTTCGAGCATAGTGCCGAAAGTCATGAATTCTGTGGTGCAAACCGGAGTAAAGTCCGCCGGATGAGAGAACAGAATCACCCATTTACCTTTGTAATCTGCAGGAAAATTGATGTTTCCTTGGGTTGTTACCGCCTGAAAAGCAGGCGCATCTTCGCCAATCAATGGCATTTTTCGTGGTGTTTCTTCCATGATTTTATCTCCTTTAAATGTTTTCGTTTTTTCTTGCGCCGTCGTTCTAGACCGCTCAAGTTATGTTTTAATAATATGCTACAAAAAGATTAAAATATAGTATAAAATGCGATATATTTAGTATAATCTGCTATAAAAGTAATTGATTATTGATTTTTCTTGTTCCTTGCGATTATAATGCAATCGTAAATCGAGGTTTTTATGGAAACGCTTCATTTTGAAAACGAGAGTCTTCCGATTTATTGCAAGAACGAAAGCATTGCGGAACAGACGGTGCATAGTTCGATGGCTCACTGGCACGAAAACATCGAGTTGATTTCCGTTGCGGAAGGATCTTTGCTTTGTTGCACGGCAGGAAAGGAATTTCAGCTTTCGGCAGGGGATGTATGTTTTATAAACCGCCGTCAGCTTCATCAGATTTCCGCGGCTCTTTCTGAAAATGCGGCTCATACGGCTTTAATCGTCGGAACAGGGCTTCTTTCTCAAAACGGATTTATGTACGAAAAATATATCCGCCATATTTTAGAGGATTCGGATTTTTCGCACGTGCGGTTTGCTTCGGGAACAAGTTCCGCCGTAAACATTTCAATTGCGATGGAACACCTTGAAAAAATCCTTAGAGAAAAAGAATTCGGCTACGAATTCGAAGCCATTTCGTCGGTCTATAAGATTTGCAAGCAACTTTATCTTGCCTACAGGGGAGGTTCTGCAAAAGTCCATTCTGACAGCAACGCCGCCGTTCAGCAGAAGATGACCGAATACATATATCTGAATTATGCGGAGGCTTTGACGCTTGACCGGATAGCGGATGCTGGCTGCGTAAGCCGAAGCCAATGCACAAAACTCTTTAGGCAATATGCGCAGCTTTCTCCGATTGCGTTCCTGAATCGCCACCGCCTAGAAGTAAGCCGGGATCTTATACGGGGCGGGCAGGAAAGCATTCTTGACATAGCCTTGCGTTGCGGATTCACAGACCAAAGTTATTTCAACAGACTGTTTTTGAGGGAATACGGTTGCACTCCGCTGAACTACCGAAAGAAAACCCATGCGGTTTCCTTTTCCTGAATGCCATGCCTTTACTAAGGCATGTTTTCTTGTTACGATTTTCTGAAAAATAAAATATAAAGTTGTAAACCGCATTTTGCTTGGAGGAAAAATGAAGAAGGTAGAATTTTCTAATTTCGGAATCAAATTCATGTTGATTTTCATTATGGTGCTGCTGTTCCTTATTCCGATTCATATGATAAAAGATTTGATAGAAGACAGACAGGACTACAAGGACGATGCGATAGAATCTATTATAGTGCCGCTGGGAAAGACCGCCGGATTCCAGGGGGTTTCTATAGCGGTTCCGTATAAATTTCACAAAGAAAGCGTAGATTCGAACGGAAACAGATATACGGAGTCGGAAACGAAATATGTGATTTTTGCGCCAGATTCTTACAAACTTGATTTTAACGTAAATCCATATCACCTTACACGGGGAATATTCAAAGTTCCGGTATTCAACGGACAGATTCAGATGGAAGCGTCCTTCGATAATTTTGACTTCACATATTTCAATATAGAAAAAAAAGACGTGATGTTAAAAGAAGCTGTTCTGATTATGGGGATTTCTAATCCTAAAAACATTACGACCCAGCCGAATCTGACTATAAACGGACTTGAGTTGCCCGTTTCGCCGATAAAATACGATTCGATTTCGCCTTTTTCGACTTCCATTTATTACACCCTTTCCGGAATCGATTTTTCCAAAAAGCTGAACCTTGAAGGCATTGTAAGTTTTCAGGGCGGAGAAAAAATCAGGATTCGCCCGATTGCCTCCGACAACACAATCAACATGACTTCTTCGTGGAAATCTCCAAGTTTTTCGGGCGGCTGGCTTCCGCAGGAACGTCATTTGGATGACAACGGATTTTCCGCCATGTGGAGCATCGCCGGCTTGAGTACGGTTTTTCCGAAAAGTTGGCTTGCGGAAAACACTTTTTCGCCGGAATCCGTGGAGGTTTCGTTCATCGTTCCTGTGGACGCATACCAAAAGACCACCAGAAGTGTGAAATATGCGCTTCTGTTTTTGGTGATTCCGTTTGTCGCTCTTATGGTATGCGAAGTCTTCTCAAAAATCAGGATACACCCGATTCAATACGGGCTGATTGGGTTCGCTGACATCATGTTCTATCTGCTGCTTCTTTCGATTTCCGAGCATATTACGTTCGACTTGACTTACCTTATCTGTTCGCTAAGTGTATGCGTGACGACATTGCTTTACGCCATGGTCATATTGAAAAATCTAAAATGGGGAATCCTTTTGAGCCTGGTTCAGCTTGTGTCGTACATTTTCTTGTATGGAACACTTCAGGCTGAAGACTATGCGCTCCTTATCGGAAGCCTTGGACTTTTTACGGTTGTGGTCTTGCTTATGTTCATAACCCGAAAAATAGACTGGTACGAAATCACCAAGAAAAAAGAAACGGCGGAATGATTTTTCGAAAAATCGAAAATGCCGAAAAATTATTTGCAATCGGCTGTTTATGTGAGTACGTTAATATGTAGGGTAAAATTATAAAGGATACAATATAATTGCTTATGAACAAAAACAGATTGATTGCAAACAAGAATCTATCGGGCGAAAGGGCAGCGTATTTTTCAAACGATGTAAGTTATGTTTCCTGCGTGTTCTCGGATGGAGAATCTCCGCTGAAACATGCGAATAATGTGGAAGTCCTGGACTCTCGTTTTGAATACAAATATCCGCTTTGGAATTCGCAGGATGTTCTTGTCAAAAATTGTGTATTCGCTCCGCTAGGAAAATCCGGGCTGTGGAACACGAACGGAATTACCATGGAAGATACGGTTGTTGACGCTCCAAAAGAATTCAGAAGAAGTGCGAACACCGTTCTGCGGAACGTAAAATTCACCGATGCCGCCGAAACATTTTGGAATTGCGATGGAGTTCGGCTCGAAAATGTTCAGGCGAAGGGCGACTATTTTGCGCTTAACACACAAAATTTCTATGCGGATAATTTGAACCTTGACGGAAACTATTTTCTTGACGGCGGAAAAAACATCGAAATTCATAATTCGCGCATTGTGTCAAAAGATGCGTTTTGGAATTCTGAAAATGTTACCGTGTACGATTCCTATATTTTGGGTGAATATTTGGGCTGGCATTCCAAAAATCTAAAATTTGTGAACTGCACTATCGAAAGCGACCAGGGACTCTGCTATGTGGACGGTTTGGTTTTGGAAAACTGCACTCTGAACAATACCGTTTTGGCTTTTGAATATTCAACCGACATAAACGCTTCGGTTTCAGGAAAAATAGAAAGCGTAAAAAATCCGTGTGGCGGAAAAATAACGGCTGACGAAATCGGCACGCTCATTCTGAATCCGAAGAGGTGCAATCCAAACGACACCGAAATCATTTGCGATAAAATAGGAAAATCATTCCATGAAGATCCGAATCAAAACGAGAACGAGTATTAAATGAAATACGATTTTGATAAAAATCCCGAACGCATAGGAACGAATTCGCTTAAATGGGACGTAAAGCCGGTCGAACTTCCGCTTTGGGTCGCAGACATGGATTTTCAAACCGCCCCGTGTGTAAAAGAGGCAATCCAACGGAGGGCGGAACACGGCATCTTCGGATATTCCGTTGTCCCCGAAACTTGGGCGAAAAGTTATAAAAAATGGTGGGCAACCAGACATTCCTTGGAGATTCCTCTAGATAGTCTGATTTTTTGCACGGGTGTAGTTCCGGCAATTTCTTCCTGTGTGCGAAAACTTACCACTCCAGCTGAAAAAGTTCTTGTTCAGACTCCGGTTTACAATATTTTTTTCAATTCAGTGGTGAATAACGGGCGCTTTGTTGTTGAAAGCCCCTTGTCCTTCGATGGTGAAAAATATTCGATGGATTTTGTTCGGCTTGAAAAAGACCTTTCCGACCCGCAGGTTTCTCTTATGATTTTGTGCAATCCGCATAATCCTTGCGGAAGGATATGGACTCGTGAGGAACTTTCGAAGGTCGGTTCTTTGTGCAAAAAATACGGCGTAACCGTAATTTCTGACGAAATCCATTGCGACATCACTGTACCCGGCAAAAAATACGTGCCTTTTGCAAGTGTCTCTAAAGAATGTGCCGATATTTCCGTAATATGCCTTTCTCCGTCGAAATGCTTTAACATAGCGGGGCTGAATTCTTCCGCCGTAATGGTGAGCGAGCCGCATTTGCGCCATAAAGTGTGGCGTGCGTTGAACACCGATGAAATTGCGGAGCCGAATGCATTTGCCGTCGACGCTGCTGTTGCGGCGTTCGAAAAAGGGGAGGATTGGTTAAACGAACTGAACGAATATCTTTGGGAAAACAGAATGCACGCGGAATCGTTCATTGCAGAAAAAATTCCTTCGATAAAGCCCGTAAAAGCGGATTCCACTTATCTTTTGTGGGTTGATGTAAGCCAAACCGGAATGGACGGAACGGAATTTGCTTCGGAACTTAGAAAACGCACGGGACTTTTCATAAATTCTGGCGCAGAGTATGGACAAACTGGAAAACATTTCGTTAGAATCAACCTCGCTTGTACGAGGAGGACATTGACTGATGCCCTCGGAAGGCTTATGGCGTTCTGCGGATAAAAAATCCGCCCCCGCTAAGAAAAATCATCTGAGGTTTGAGCGACATTTTGCCTCTGCTTAAAAAAAACTTGATTTTTCGGGGGGGGGGGGGGGTATAATTCGTAGAAACATGCTTGGTATTGGAAGTTTTATCTTGTCTAAACTTCTGCTCCGACTATTTACTAGACGAGTGGAACTGTTCTTTTTTATGCATCAAGGAGAGTACTTTAGATGGAATTGTTTGCGCTTTATGTTGCTGTGTTTGGAATAAGCACGCTTGTTGGGATCCCGTTGCTTTCTTACGGTCAGTATACTTTTATCCATGGTCTTGGTTTTAATGAATGGCTGGCAGGTCTTCCGATGACGCTGCTAATCGTTGTCGTTAATTTTATGATTGTCTGTGTTGTAGCCTACATCGCAATGAAGCCTTTGATAGCTCTTCTGAAAAAAGTCCGCTCCGGTTCTCCCATAACTCCCGAGGAAAGGCTTTCGTATGGGCGTGTGTTCAAAATCCTGGAGATTGCGATTTCTGCGATTCTGTTCGTTGGATATGTAATCGGAAACATGATACTGCTTTTTGTTAAGGCAAAGAAGGGAATCTATAAACTTGGAGACAGCCCTGCGGAGGTCGCCATAACACTTCTTGTGGTTTTTGGAAACTGCCTGTGCTTCTTTGCCGTGGCAAGGGAATATTGCGTGCATTTTTTTAAGGCGGTTGCACAGAAGCATCTTGAAAAACTGCAAATAAGGGATTTGGGAAGCGGTCGTGTCTCACGTTTTACCATTCAGGTAGGATTGTGCGGACTTTTTGTGGCATTCTTGCTCAACTGGCAAGGAATCATGTTCGGATATTGTGCGGCTCGCCATGCAAATCAGGAGTTTTTTTCTTATTTTTCTAAGATGATGGTTTGCTTTGTGGTTTCGTGTTTGTATACTTTGCCATTGCTCTATTATATTCTTTTTAGATTGAGGATAAGATTTGAAAGGACAAGTGGCGTTATAAGGAACATAAGGACGAACGGAGACCTTACCACTCGCATAGACATTGTGGGATTGGACGACTTTGGAAAAACGAACGAAGAGTTGAACGTGCTTATGGACAGCCTTTCAGATTCGATTTTACAAATCCGGAAAAACAGCGAGGATGTTTCCGTGAATGCAAAGGCTCTTCTCCGTACTGCGGAAGAAAGTTCTTCGGGAATAAATCAAGTTGTAACTTCCTTTGATGATATCGATAAGAAAAACGACGCAAGGGACAGGCTTCTTGACAACACGCAGACAAACATCGAAAAACTGAACAAAGATGCAATGCGGATTTCTGAACTTGTAGCCGCCCAGACTGCTGCCACCGAACAGAATGCGTCTTCCATTACGGAGATGGTTTCAAACGTAAATTCGATAGGGCAGATGATAAACAGGTCGAAAAGTCTTTCCGTGAAACTTTCCGAACTTTCAGAAAAGGGTAACGGCGCGGTTTCGGGAAGTATGCAGATAGTAAGCGACATCTCCGAAAAATCTTCGCAGATGATGGAAGTTACAAAGGTTATTCAGAGCGTTGCAAGTCAGACGAACCTTCTTGCGATGAACGCCGCAATTGAGGCGGCTCACGCAGGCGAAGCCGGAAAAGGATTTGCGGTTGTCGCAGATGAAATTCGAAAGCTCGCCGAATCCACATCGAAAAGCACAAAAGACATAAATGTGATGATAGAGCAGCTTGTTGAATCTATAAACAGCAGTGCCGACAAAATTTCCTCTACCAGCACTGCGTTCAAAGATATAAGTAGCGGCATACAAGACCAGCTGGAACTTACAGAGACAATTGCACGGGCGACGCACGAGCAATCTATCGGGGCATCGGAAACATTGAAAGCGACCAATGAAATATCAGGGCAGATTTCTGAAATCAACGTGCTGATTAAGAATCAGGCGGATTACAGCAACGAGCTTCAAAAAGGCATAGACGAGGTTGTTGCGCTTTCTTCCCAAGTGAACGACGCTCTTAAAGAATCGTCCGCGGTAATTAACGAGTTTTCAAGGTCTATAGAAACCACGAAGAACAGCGCAATCGAAAACCAAAGCGCAATTGAGTCGGTGACGCAGGAACTTTCAAGATTCAAAGTAGAATAGGGAAGTGCGGCTTGAAAATCCACGGTGCGCCATGCCCGGGATGCGCAGGGCGCGAAGCGGTTTGAGCGTAAGCGAAAACGGAGCGGCGGCTAGTCCGCGACCCCCGGAGCAAGCCCGTGGGTGGACAGACTGGCAATGCTGCTTTTGAAAATGTGAACTAGGCTACAGAAGTTCCGCAAGCTCGTAGATGAGTTTTTCGGTTTTCTCCCAGCCCAGACACGGGTCGGTGATGGATTTTCCGTACTCGTCGCCGCTTACCGGCTGGCATCCGTCTTGGAGATAACTTTCAATCATCAGCCCTTTGACGATTTTTTTTATGTCGTCGGAGGCGTGGCAACTGTGGATTACGTCTTTTGCGATTCTTATTTGTTCAAGGTACTTTTTCCCGGAATTTGCGTGGTTACAGTCAACAATCACGGCGGGATTTTTCAGTTTGCTTTCCGAATAGGCATCGATAAGAAGTCTTAGGTCTTCGTAATGGTAGTTAGAATGGGTTCTCCCGTAGGCATCGACAAAGCCTCGAAGGATTGCGTGGGCTAGGGGGTTTCCTTGAGTTGTGACTTCCCAACCGCGGTACAGGAATTTCTGTCTGCTTTGCGCCGCCGTTATGGAATTCATCATTATCGAGATGTCGCCGGAGGTTGGGTTTTTCATTCCGGCAGGGATTCCGACGCCGCTAGCCACGATTCTGTGCTGCTGGTCTTCCACGGAGCGTGCGCCGATTGCAACATAGGAAAGCAAGTCCGAAAGATACATATGGTTGTCGGGATAAAGCATTTCTTCCGCGCATGAAAATCCGGTTTCTTCCATGACGCGTGCGTGCAGACCGCGGATTGCAATGATTCCCTTGAGCATATCTTCTTCGCCCTGAGGATTCGGCTGATGAAGCATTCCTTTATAGCCGACGCCCTTCGTTCTTGGCTTATTTGTGTAAACTCTGGGAATCATGAAAATTTTTTCCTTCACTTTTTCCTGAACTTTCATAAGCCTTGACATATATTCAAGCACGGCATCTTCTCTGTCAGCGGAACAGGGACCTATGACAAGCAAAAAACGATTGTCTTTTCCTTCGAAAATATCCTGTATTATTTTGTCGCGCTCGTTCTTTATTTCGGAAAGAGACTTTGAAAGCGGAAACTGCGCTTTAAGTTCCTCAGGTGTCGGTATTTCTCTGATGAAATTCATTTGTATATCCATAGAAAACTCCAAAAAGACGGTTTAGCTTGCAATGAACTTTAATTATGTTGCTTTTTTTTTATTTAATCAAGAAAGTTGAGATTTGTGTGTGCGTGTGTGTGAGGAGAGTTGCGTCAGAATGAAAGGAAGAGGAAAGTTAGATTTTTTGAAAGAAATTGGAAACTGCTGCCGGAAGCGACATTAAATCGTATATTTTCAGTAGACAGAAGATACGTTATAGGAAGTTTCTTTATTCTTAACAAACAAACCGATTGTCCTAAATCATGTTACTTGTTAAAAACGTCCAACTTTTTGCTCCTAATTAGGTCATATTCTATGTCATGGTTATGGGTTTTTCTAAGAGAATGCCGTTTTGTTTTCTTGTGTTTTTCTTCAATGTTTTCATCGACGATGCTGTCCTGAATTTCATGCAGGTAAAGGTTCTGTTCCTGCCTGTTTTTGCAGTTGTAATAAGGATTTTTTGCCTTCTCATTTATTCCTTTTATATATGCTTCAATGTCGATTTCCTCGACTTCCAGGATTGCGTCTTTTCTGTCGTGTTTTACTCTGCCTATATCTCTTGTTTTTTTTGCAGCTTCTTTTTTTGATTCCGCTTCGATATAAAAAGTTCCTTCAAAATACTTGTTCATTCCTACGTGTCCGCATTTGGCTTTTACTCTAAAAAATTTCATATTCCCCTCTTTGTCCAGAATTGCTCTTTTATAATATACTTAAATTGTCCGCAAGTTACAAAATATTTGAAAGTCGGCCGAACAATTTCGGAATTACTTATTCATCTATCATATTATAATTTTTAATTTCGAGACGCTGTTCTTTGCACGTCTGTTTTAAGGATTCTGCCGGAACCCGAATCGGATTCAGTTAGGTTCTATCGGAACGTATAGCCCGTCCGCAAGCCGTAAACTTGCGCGGGCTTTTTGCATTCCGAACGAAAAGTCAGTGCGCTATCGTACGCTCTTGTCGTAAGGGATTCCTTCCGCCTTGGGCGCCCTGCTTTTCTTTGAGGTAAACGCCAGCACCACAAGGGAAATTATGTACGGAAGCATTTTGTATACTTCCCCCGGGACAAGATGAACCAGGAAGTCAAATCCGGAATATGTGTCTGCGATTGCCCTGAACACGCCGAAGAGCAAAGCCGCAAGAGCTATCCGCAAGGGCTTCCACTGTCCGAAAATCATTACTGCCAACGCAAGAAATCCTGCACCTGCGACCCCGTATATGAAGTCCCATTGACTGTTCACTGCGCTTATGTATATGACTCCGCCTATTCCGCCGCAAAGTCCCGATATCAGAACTCCCGCATATCTCATTTTGTACACGTTTATGCCTACGCTGTCAGCCGCCTGCGGATGTTCGCCGCACGCTTGCAGCCTAAGTCCGAATCTTGTTTTGTATAGGATAAAATAGGCAAGAATCAGAAGTACCAGTGTTACAAGCATATATATATTAAGTTCCAGCGAGCCTATCTTAAAGACAAATGCCGTTCTTGTGTTGATGTAGTCAAGTATTGCCGAAGGATTTGTTCCGCCCGAACGTGCGTTGTTGTATGCTTTTACTATGACAGTTGACGCTGCTGTGGCGAGCATATTTATCGCAGTTCCTACCAGCGTTTGGTCTGCCTTGAAGTTGATTGCCGCCACCGCCAGAAGCAGCGAAAAAAACATTCCAAAGACGGCGCTTACAAGGAGCGTTGCGGTAATTATTAAGAACGGTGGAGTTGTACCGGGAAGTCCGTACAGCACGAACGCTCCGCCCAATGCTCCAAAGACCATGACTCCTTCAAGACCAAGGTTTATTACCCCGCTCCGTTCGGAGAACATTCCGCCCAACGCTACAAGGATAAGCACGGATGAGTAAATCAGAGTGTATTGAACAAGCAGCATTATTGTATCTCCTTTTTGTCAGCCTTGATGCTCGCCTTGCGTTCGGCAAGATTTGCTATCATATTCTTGAAGAACAACACAAAGCCGCAGGTATAGATTATGATTGAGGAAATCAGGTCGGCAATCTGTGGGTTGTAGTAGTGCATATCGATGAGACTTCCGCCCAATGTTATGTGCTGGATAAAATACCCTGCAAAAAGGACTCCGATAGGGTTCAGTCCGCCAAGGAATGCCACCGCTATTCCGCTAAAGCCCATCGCCGGAACGGATGCGCTTGTCTTCCACGGTTGCATGTCCGTAAGGTAGAACAGAGAGGCGGCAAGCCCTGCAAGTGCGCCTGCGATTGCCATTGTAAGAACAATGTTGAACTTGTCTTTCATTCCTGCGTATTTTGCCGCATGCTTGTTTAGACCGGTGGCACGAAGTTCATAGCCGAATGTGGTTTTGTTTAGCAGTATATTTATCGCTATTGCAATAAGTATTGTGATTGGGATTGCGATTGTTACGTACTCGTTTTCGGCGAATATCCGGTCAAGCCCTATTTTGGGAAGAAGGGAGCGTGCCGAACGGCCTGCTATGGCGTATGTCTCAGACTTTGCGACATTCATAACGCTTTCGTGCTGCATCAGGATATTCACCATGTAAAGGCTTATCCAGTTCATCATTATGCTGGCGATTACTTCGTTCACGTTGAAGAACGCTCTAAAAATTCCTGCGATTGCTCCCCATAGGGCTGCTACGCAGACTGCGATAAGAACACATACCGCCCATGGAAGCTGCCATTGCAATGCGCACCAAAGCGACATTCCGATTCCAAGACAATATTGTCCTCCAACTCCTATGTTGAAGAGTCCGGATTTGTATGCGAACAGAACCGAAAGCGAACAAAGTATAAGCGGCACGGATTTTACGAGCGTGCTTCCCAAATAGTAGAGCCTCATGTTCACCCGTTTATAGTAAAAGAAGTTCTTCAGTATCGTAGACATGGCTTTGCCTGCGTTTGGTGCGTTGATGAACAATAGGACTACAAACCCAAGCGCAATACCTATCAGTGCGCAGAGAACCGCAGATACAATCGCTTTGAACGTCTCTGAAGAAACCGTTTTCCTAAAGTCTATTTTGTCTGCAAATTTCATGCTCTCGCTCCTGATTCGGTTATTTCTTTGTCTTTTTTTGCGCCTGCCATATAAAGCCCCAGCTCTTCGGGAGTTGTTTTTCTGGGGTCAAGCTCGCCTACGATTCGTCCTTCGTACATAACAAGAATCCTGTCGCTAAGGCTAAGGACTTCTTCCAGTTCATAGGACACCAAAAGGACGGCAGCTCCGTTGTCTCTGTCCGAAACTATCTGCCTGTGGATATATTCGATTGCTCCTATGTCAAGCCCTCGTGTAGGCTGTACGGCTATCAGAAGTTTGTGATTCCTGTCTATCTCACGGGCGATTATGCTTTTCTGTTGGTTTCCGCCTGACATTGCCCGAACGATTGTCTTACATCCTTCGCCGCTGCGTACATCGTATTGCTGTTCAAGCCGTTTTCCATATTCGGCTACTTCCTTTGTTTTTATGAAGCCGCCTTTTTCAAAGTCTTTCTGCCAATAGCGTTGAAGAACCATGTTCTGTTCCAGCCTGTAGTCCAGCACAAGTCCGTGCTTGTGCCTGTCTTCGGGAATATGGCTCATGCCAGACTTGCTGCGTTCCCTTATGGATTTTCCCGTTATGTCGATTCCGTCAAGGAAAATCTTCGTGGAAGAATTTCTCTCCAAAGGTTCAATACCTGTAAGTCCTTGAATTAACTCGGACTGTCCGTTTCCGTCGATTCCTGCGATACAAACTATTTCGCCCGAATGGACTTTCATGCTGACGTTTTTTACGGCAAGGTTTGCGTGCACTTTGCTGGGAACGCTCATGTTTCTGACATCAAGGATTACCCTTCCCGGCTTTGCGTCTTCCTTTTTTACGACAAACGAAACATCCCGTCCGACCATCATTCTGCTGAGTTCTTCTTTGCTTGTGGATTTTGTTTCTACAGTGCCAATGCATTTTCCTTTCCGGAGCACCGAACAGCGGTCGGAAACCGCCATGATTTCGTTCAGTTTGTGCGTGATGAACAGTATAGATTTTCCTTCCGAGGCAAGATTTTTCATGATGTCCATCAATTCGGATATTTCCTGAGGGGTTAGCACGGCGGTCGGTTCGTCAAAGATTAGTATCTCGTTTTTGCGATAAAGCATTTTCAAGATTTCTACCCGCTGTTGCATTCCGACTGTTATGTCTTCTATCCTTGCGTCGGGGTCTACGGAAAGCCCGTAGCGGCGACTAAGTTCCTGCACCTTTTTTCGGGCGTACTTTCTGTCCAGAAAACCGTTTTTCAGGGGTTCCGTACCAAGTATTATGTTGTCAAGGACGGTAAAAACTTCCACCAGTTTAAAATGCTGGTGAACCATCCCGATTCCCAAATCTGTGGCGTCGTTCGGATTGCTGATTTTTACGGGCTTTCCATTCTTTCGGATTTCGCCTTCTTCAGGCTGATAAAGTCCAAACAAAACGCTCATCAGCGTGGACTTTCCCGCTCCGTTTTCCCCAAGCAGGGCATGAATCTCGCCCTTTTTCAACTGAATCGTCACATCGTCGTTAGCAATTATTCCCGGAAACCGCTTTGTGATGTGCAGCATTTCGATAATGTGGTCGTCCATAAAATCTTCCCTATTTAATTTATAGCGTTTGAAAACAAGAGTTGTCGAACGCTATAAATTTCCGTGCTTCTTTGCGGTAATCGAAAGAGGCACGGAAAAATGTGCGAATCTGCCAAGCGCACCCGAATTCCTTGTCAGAGCAGAGTTTTCCCCCTATCTCTGAAACTCTCGCCCTTTTCCTCGTACCGCTTATGGCGGGCGGCGGTAAAACCGGTTTTACAAGTTCGCGTTTAGCAAACTTTGGACGGACATGGGCGAGATTGCTTGATAAAGCATCTGTTGCGATGTCCGTCCGCCGCCATTATTTTTGACGGCGGTAAACATATACTGAATTTTATTTTATGTTCGGGTAAATATTCAGAACTACAGAATGCGCAGGAACGTTCATCGTGTCGCCTGAAACGGAAACTTTCCCGTTGTAAAGCTCGGACACAAGAGACTTGTACTCCTGAACAGAAAAGTTCTTCATTGACCAAGTGTCAGTCGGAAGCTGCACATAGTTTGCGTCCATGTCAGTAGCGGATACAAGCCCAAGAGAAGAAATCTTTCCCGAATACATACTCCAGTTACCCGTGAGGATTGCCTTTAGAGTAGATTTTACAGTCGCTCCAAGCCCCTTCATTGCGGAAGTAACGCACATTCCTTCGGCATAAGCGTCCATCATTGCAGACTGGTCTACATCTACGCCGATAACTTTCGCTCCAATGTCCTTTGCAGAATCCGCCGCAGAAGTCCAAATTCCTCCGCCGCAAGCGAACACAACCTCAACGCCGCGGTTTTTGTACCATCCGTCCATGAACGCCTTAATCTGCTGGTCTCCGTAGAACTGACCGCCGTACACATATTCGACGGTAACATCCTTTTGAATTCCCATCTGCTCGGCGGCGGCGTTTATCCCCTGAATATAGCCAAAACCGTACCGGATTACCGCAGGAACTGCCATGCCGCCAAGGAAGCCCAAATGTCGGAAACCTTCTTTTACTGCCGCATAGCCTGCCATGAATCCCGGAATTTCCTCGGAGTAGACTGCGCAGAACACATTCGACGGAAGTTTCCAGTCGGTCTTTCCCTTTGCAGCCGCAGACGACATCACGTCAAATTCTCCTACGTCAAGTCCGATGAACTTGATGTCCGAGTTTTTTTCGGCAGTTTCAACGATTGCTTCCGCAAACAAATAGCCCGGAAGCACAAGGACGTTGTAATCGTCCTGAATTGCGGCGTTGATTGAAGCCACCCTGTCGGCAGTTGAATCGCCCGCAGGTCTGTAATAATTGAATTTGAGGTTGTTCTCTTCGCAGAAAGACTTGCTTGCACTGTATGTCGTTTGGTTGAATGACTGGTCGGTGATATCTCCCGAATCGGTTATCATCGCAACTCTCACGGACGCAGAATTAGTGGCAGAGCCGCTTTTCTTTGAACAGCCAACAAATGCCAGCGACAGAACCGCAATGCTAAATACATAAATGGAAAGTCTTCTCATTTTTATCTCCTTGTGAAAAACTTCTATGCTAAACATTATAGAGCGAATTCCGTAGATTTCAACGATTTTCAGATTCGAACTATTTGCCGGCTGGTCTTCCCACAGCCGTTCCAGGGGTTCGCGGACTAACCGCCGCTCCGTTTTCACTTGCGTTCAAACCGCTTCGCGCCCTTCCATGGCTGGGCAGTATCGGTCTTAAAAAAAGTCAAAAACACCTCGAATAAAGTGGTAAAAATTACTATAATCAAGCCTAGTTATTTTAAGCTAACATATCACATTTGGGAGACATTTATGGATCTTGCGGAAATCGATGACAATGGAAATGGTATTTTATTTTATGGAGAAACTGTCGTGGACAAATGCGAGATTGTGCCGGGACAGCCGAACGTATACCTTTTGCAGACAACTGAAGTAACCCAACGCAATACTCAGGTTGCCCCACTGCCCGGTCAGTTCTACTTGATAAAAACAAAGATTTCAAACGTTACTTACAACAGACCGATAAGCGTTTACCGCTCGGAAGAAAGAATCAACAGCGAAGGCGTAAAGGAGATAATGCTCCAGTTCCTGATACTTGAAAAAGGTAGAGGAACACAAGAATTGTGCCACCTTCGTCCCGGCGACAAAATGTCGATAATCGGTCCATTGGGAACTGCTTGGCAAAAGCCGGATGATTCACACAAAAAAATATGCATTGTAGGCGGCGGAATAGGGGTCGCTCCCGTGGCGAACTTTGCTTCCAGTTTGCCTGCAAAATCCTACGATTTTTACGCTTCGTTTAAATCCGGTTCGTATGGGCTTGAGTACGTTGATGCGAACGAGCTGAAGATAACCACCGACGACGGCTCGGTCGGAATCCATGGAATGCTTCCTGCCGCTCTTTCAAAAGAGGCGATTCAGAAAGCCGGCTACGATGTCATATATGCCTGTGGCCCTACCCCTGCACTGAACTACGTAAAGACAGTTGCCGACGAGCTTGGAATACAGTGCTGGATAAGCATGGAACACAGAATGCTCTGCGGACTTGGTGCGTGTTTGGGTTGTACGCTTGAAACTACGGAAGGTCTCAAACGCTGCTGTAAAGACGGACCTGTCTTTGACGCAAAGAAAATCATATTTGAAAAGCCCGTTCCCCGTCGCACTCCTCTTCCTGTAGATATGGAGCCTGATTTGAGCGTAGACATTGCAGGCGTTCACTTTAAGTATCCGACTATGGCGAGCGGCGGAACGTTCGCCTTTGGACAGAATTTCAGGGGAGTCTCTGACGTAGCTCACTGGGGCGGAATCGTTTCAAAAGGCGTTACTTTTGAACCCAGGGAAGGTAATCACGGCGAAAGATGCCTTGAAGTTCCGGGCGGCAACATGAATTCCATAGGATTGCAGAATCCCGGAATCCCATATTACGTTAAGGAACTTCTTCCAAAGATGATAGGGCTTGGACCTGCGATAATAACGAATCTTGCCGGAAGCGACATAGAATCCTACGTGGAAGGCGCAAAACTCCTTGATAAGACCGACTGCGACATGATTGAACTGAACATCAGTTGCCCGAATGTCAAAGCGGCAGGGCTTGCGTGGGGACTTAGTGCCGAGACAGCCTATTATTGCGTCTCTGCGGTAAGGGTTGTAACGTCAAAACCGCTGATGGTAAAACTTTCTCCGAACGCTGCCGACAACAGACCTATTGCGATTGCTTGTATAAAAGCCGGAGCCGATGCCATAAGCCTTGTGAACATGGTGCATGGGGTCGCAATCGACATCGAAAAGGAACGTCCGTTCTTCAACAATGTTCACGCAGGATATTCAGGTCCGGGACTGAAACCGCTGGCATTGCGTATAGTCTACGATGTGGTGGAAGAAATAAACAAACTTCCCGAAGAACAGCGGGTTCCAGTTGTGGGTATCGGCGGCGTGTCTACATGGCAGGATGCCGTTGAATTCATAATGGCTGGCGCAAGTGCCGTTGAAATCGGACAGGCAAAGTTTACAAATCCTGATGTCGCCATGGACATTGCGAACGGACTTCGTACGTTCATGAAAACCCACGGATATAAGAACATCGAGGAAATGCGAGGAATCGCTCAGGTAAAAAAGCCCGGTCCGCGAACCGATGAAAAAGGTCATTACCAGGATTTGAAGGACATGATTCTAAAGGATAAGCCCGTAATCGCAAATCTGTCCCATAGATAGAACAGCGGCATAGTATTTTTAAAAATTTAATCCGTTCCGAACGACATAATCGGAACGGATTTTTTATGCACTGCGGCTATGCTCCGTTTTTTTAGAATGCAAAAGTTCAGAAATGATATTTTAGCCGCGCTCCAAATTATTATAAATTAAAAATCATTCAGAGGATTCCGGTTTCTGTTCCGTTTCCGCTTTTGCGCTCTTCTTTTTCTTTATGGATTTTATAATATCGATATACGAATAGTCGTGACTGCCTTTTATGCTGTATCTAACACCCAGGTCTAATTGGTAGTTCCACGAAACGCTGTACGGCTGAATCTGTCTGTTCGTTCCGAAGTTCGGATAATCCGCGCTTAGCATTCCGTTTATTATAACCGTCCATTGTTTTGCTACGGGCAGTTCCGCGCCTGCTAAAAGTCCCATTCCAAGATATAAAAGATGATACCGGTCGGTTGCCTGATACATAAAATGAAGTCCGCCCGCCCCTTTCAAAAAAACGTACTTCCACATATCAAATTCGAGCATAGGGCCTGCAAAAAGGTCGAATGCGCCCAAAACCGGCTGCTTTGATTTTTGCCCCATTCCGTTGAATGTGTTGTAGATAGGATAATAGCCCGCAAGCCGAATCATGCTGTTTACAGGTTTCATGTTTGCGGACTGCATGGCAACGTATGTTCCTAAAAGGTGAGTTTGCCTTACAAAATTACTGCGTTCTTTTTGAATCTCGATTCGGGTTACAAGTCCGAGAGAAGCGCCATAATCGAACATCACGAACGGTTTTTTTTCGATTACGGGAAATCCTGTAATCGGGTCGATTTTTACGTTCTTTGCTGAATCGCCGTTTGAAGAGATTTTCGCCTTCTCGTTTCCGGAAGGAACGTTTGTCCCGTCTGCGGTTGCAGAAAACGCAATAAAAATCCCGAACATGAAAAATAAAAACAAAAATCGTTTTTTCATGCAATTTTCCTATTTGGACGTAAAATAAAGCGTCAGCAAAACTGATTCGCCGCCGGAATCTTTCCACACAAGATATAGCATGGAACCGCGGACATCCCATTCGGAAACAACGTTGTAAGACGGCTTTTCAACTTCAAAGACAAGAACATTTTCGTTTACGACATACGTTCCTTGGTAGGAATTAGAGCCTGTAGACGTTTTTATCTTAGCCGAAAAAGCGGCATCGCTCTGAAATCGAATTGAGTTTCCGGCATTGTCCGTCCAGTTTCCGTAAAGCGGCGACGGAACGTAGCAGGAATTAAGCGAGAAAATCAGCAATCCCAACGCCGCAAGAATTGCAAACCTGGCAAAAAATCTTCTTTTCATTTTTATATCCTTGTGTTCTTTATTTTCAATGAGAGTAATCGTTTTTCTCGTCTCCTATAACCCAGTTTACTTGACCTTCAGCAAGCAGCACCTTTCCTTCAAGGTCGTATGTTGTTACAAGATAGTAGCCGCCGGCTGCCGTGCCGCTTACAATCTTGATGTTTCCGTATTCAGCTTTTCCCGGATACATTCCCTTGCATGAGACTGAATTGCTCATGCTTCCGTTTGCGCTCATGTTTGTGCTTGTGTCCATGCTTCCTGTAAGAATGAAATATTCGACGCACCTAGCTTTTTGGTCTTCGGGGATTTTGGAATATGCATCCGCACCTGAATATCCGTTTCTATTTCCGATGTAGAGTTTTCCGTTATCGCCGCAATAAAAATCCGAGTATGAGGAGTACGGCATATTTATTTCCGCACCAAGCCCTGCGATACGTGCGCTGTATGAAAGGCTTCCTCCGAAATCTCCGCCCACGGATTCCGAACCGAGTTTGTCGGTATCCTTTGATTTGTGCATAAGCGTGAGTTTTGAATGAGAATGGCTTATGGTTTTGCTGTATTCCCGGAACCATTGGTCTCTGGTAATTGCGCCATAACCTCTGGAATCAAATTTCGTGTCTGCGGCCGGGTCATTGGAATGGCTTCCCTGATTCTGTATGTTCAAAGGTATAACTTTGTAATAGAACATTGTTCCCGCTTTTGCCGCCGGGTTTGTGTCCACGCAGAAAGTTTCCGTTACCACTTTAACCCTTTTATAGCTTCCGTTTGGAGACGCGGCGCGGTAAACGGCATAAGATGCCGGGCTTTCGTTTTCCGGCGGCTCCCAAGTAATTTTTACGGGGTAAACTTCGTTTTCATTCGGTGTCCAAGCGGAATCCAAAATCACATTTTTTGATGCGACAACATTTACGGGTGCGGACGGGTGAGGTGCGGCAACTTCGCTTAAAACGCTTTCAAGATTTACGTTATTCACCGACGAAATTTTGTAATAATTGTATTTTTTTATCTCAACGGAAATATACCCGTCTTCCCCGATATTCGGCTGCACATTCGCCTGAATCAAAGTGAACGCATCCGTCAGAGTTGAAGAATGGTAAAGATTGTATACAAATGGAGCTGCGGCAAGGTTTGAGCCCAACGCGGGCTTCCATTTTAAGAAAACGTTTCCTTCGGACAAATTTCCTTCGTCCGAAACCGATATTACGGAAGGCGGACTTAAAAGGAATCCGTATGCCGGCGCATTGCTTTCCGGGCCACTTTCGCTGAATCCGCTTTTTAACTCGCTTGTAGAACCGTCCGGATTTGTTGAGACCAAAATCGACATGATGTAATAATAGTAGAAAAGTCCTGGCTTCAAGTTTGATTTGTCAATATACGAAGTGGTCGTAAGTCTGGATTTTACAAGAGTGATTACAGAGTTTTCCGAACTTGTTCGGTAAACGTTGTAAAGAATGGTTTTTCCTGTTGGCGCGGCAACCTGTGCCCATGAAATATTCAATATTTTTTGATTTGTGCCGAATCCGTCTTCCACTTTTACGCCGTCGGGTGCCGCAGGGGAACCTTCCATCAGAGAATAGCCCATTGCAGCCGCACTGACCGCAGATTCTTTTCCGTGAGAATTGACTGCGGCAATCTTATAGAAAAACTCGGTGCCCTGTTCTTTTGTAGAAATCTCGTTTGTAAAAACGGATGTGCTTCCTGACACCTTTCCGACAAATTCCATGCCGGTGCCGTTAGGTTTTTCCGTGCGGTAAATATTATACCCGACCGAATCTTTTACAGATTCCCAGCTCACCTGAACTTCGGAGATGGATTTTCCTCTCCACGCAACAACTTTCTGCGGAGGCGTAAAAAGATACCCAAGTCCTTGGGTTTCAGGTTTTGAAATGCTTGAAAATTCGCTTGCGGCATATCCTTTTCCGATATTTTCCGCGCTGACCCGGTAATAATATTTGCAGTCATATTCCTTGTTGTTAAATACCGGGTCGGAAAGAATCGTGTCCTCGTACTTTGTGGAATATACGGCTCTGGAAATCAGCACAAATTCCTCGTCTTCGGGGAGTTTGTATTCCCCGTTTTCATCGGGCGCGGAAACAGCTCTTTCAAGCACATACGAAGCGGCGTTTTCCACTTCCTTCCAGCGCACCTCAATTTTTCCCGGATGAATGCCTTTGCTCGCAAAAACCTGTTCGGGACTTTCAAGTTTTATTTTCCCGCCCCTATACGAAAAAATTCCTGAAAGGTCGGAATGGGCTTTTGTGTTATCTATAGGAATTTTTTGCTCGAACCAATACGAGCAGGACGCCGTAAAAAACAGAACGGCAATCGAAAAAATTGATAAAAATGTTCCTTTCCTGATTGAAATTTTTCTTTTCATTTTTACACCCTTACTTCCACCAAGCCGCTTTATACGTCTCAAAGGCAGGATTTGCAGTTGCATCGCCGTGTTTATGTTCTTCGCCGAATTTATAAGGGAAATACGAGAAAAATTCCGTTTCGTTGTTATCAACTGAAACCAGTTGCTTGCCGTCTCTTTGTATGGAAAGAAAATATTGTCTTTTGCTTGAATTTTCCGCTTCGAATTTTACTTTTCCCTTAAAAGAATCCAGTCTTTGCGCTTTTTCATCAGAAGGAGTAACCGTCAATTCCAGCGGGTCAAGATAAAAAAGTTTGTAGCTGTTTGCATTTCCGGAATCGCCCGAAGTAGTTCCCGCTTTTATATTAAAATCGCTAATGCACTGGTCTTTATAACGCGACGAAGTTCCGGCTCTAAAAAGATGCTGATAAACCGAATTCCCAAAGCCCCACCTGGAATATCCTGACCATGACACAGTTACCCACGCCTCTAAATTGAAAAATCCTTTATCCCCGTAACATTTTGCACTGTTCCAAGTCCTTACAACGCTGCTCCAAGGAACTCCCGACTGATACAAAGCGTCCGCGATTATAAGTCCCACGGAATGGACAAATTCATCGTCCGTTATTTGCCTGTATGCAAAAACTTCTTGACTTAAATCAACCGGTTTGGCGTCATCGCTTCCAAGTTTGTACGAAAGCGATGATTCCAGCTTGTAGAATGTCTTTGCGGAACGCAGTACTTTCAAAAGTCCTTCCGTGCTTGCGGCTTTTACGGACGAGGCTCCTGTAAGATAATTTGTCATCGCCACAGGGTAAACCTGCAAATCGGAACCGCTTGCGGAAAGTTTTGTGTCGCCGCCGTCTCCGTTTACAATTCCGCCGGTCTCGTTCAAAGTCACAGTTTCCGCTTTTGTGTCGGGGTCTATGTCAATGTCGGCAAGTTTTATGTAATCGTATGTCGTGTTCAGATTTTTTGCGCTTATGACATATTTTGAAGGCCCGCGCGCACGCTCGTTGAAATCCCACGGAACATGGGAGATTTTCTGGGAATAATATCTTTCGTCCTTTTGGAATTTTCCGTCCGTGCCTATAACGCCGTTGTAATCCGCAGAAAAATCAATATAGAAAAGATAACCTTTGTTCAGTTCTTCGTCGCCTTTTGAATCGGCATAGCGGGTATCCATTTTTGACAAATAGTCTTTGTACGAAGTTTTATACACTAATCCTGCCGCCGCTTTGTGGTACTGAACTGCATAATAGTATGCGTTCGCTTTTTCAGAATCGGATTGACCTTCAAGATTGTCGTTGAACGAAGTGTCGTCAGCGGAAAGAGATGCAACCCGCTTCCATTCGGGATTATTTTTCAGTTTTCTGTAGACATACGGCGTACATCTCGAATTATACGGCTTATCCCACGACACCGAAATTGTTTTTGTGTTTTCGGATTTTGCCGCCGTCACGTTTAATCCGTAGCCTATCGAGGCGGTTATTAGGAATGCGGAACTGTCTTTTATATCGGAATACGAAATTTTTGCGTTCCCTTCGGAAATAGTAAGTCCGTTTATGTCAAAATCGCCGTCGTCTTCAAGAACAGGAACGATTACGTAGCCGTAAGGAAGACCCAATGAAATTTTCCGCTGATTTACGCAGTCCGCGTCAAGCCAGTTTGAATCGTCAATGTCGTTCAGCCAAAATTCCGCGCTTCTTTTTGAAACAGAGGAACCTTCTTTAGGCTTTTCTCCGTTTCTCTTTAGAACAAGCGACTTTGCATCCAGATAATAAAGGTCAGTGCCGTCGCCCAGTGTGTTCGCCTGATTGTCGTCGTATCGCACTCGTGAAATCAGGTAGCCTGCCGCGCCCGGAATCTCAGACCAAATGACGAAAATGTTGTTTTCGTACGCTTCGCCCGCCCTCGCCGAAATTTGCGCCGGCCCGAATGTCCGCACGGAAGACATATTATTTGTTTCGTTGTCGCTTGAAACTGCGGAATTTTTTGCGTGCACTTCAAGCGTAATATCTTTTCCGGATTTTTTTGCGCTGTTGTAACCGTCGGGCTTTGTTATTACGCAAGTGCATTTTCCTGAATTTGTAGTAATTTTTGCATTGGAAACGCCGGCTGTCGTTACAACAAGATTTGTCTTTGTGGAGTCGTCAGAATAATATGCGGAAACTTCGTAAGAATCTGCCTTCTGAACTTCAGCCCATTCTACCGCAATGCTGTCATACGACAAATATTTCATCGCGGCGTCCGCCGTTCCCAATGTCTTTGAAATGGAATCGAATTCTTTTGTAACTTGCAAAGAATTTATCGCCGTTAACGAATATTTTCTTGCTTCTCCGCTTTGAGCGGTGTGGTTGTAAACCGCAAATCCCGAAACGCTTGTTGTGTCCAAATCGCTTGCCTGTAATTCAAGCGTCTTTTTTTCGCCGTTTCCCAAAGGCTGATTTGTAGAACCGTTATATTCCGTCCATTCAAGAACATATTTGTACGAAGCGTTGTAATTCCATTTTAGAATAAATTTTGTCGCATAGCCGTCTTCTACATTAAATGTGGAAATTTCAGGAAGGGTTGAAGCGTCGTTAGTGAGCGTAACTTTTGAAGAGTAATCCGAGGCAATATAATATTCGTCGGCGGATGCGGGAATTCCGCTTACTGTTTTCTGGCACACATAAACTTTATATGCGTAGTAGCCGTGTTTTGATGAATCCGAAAGAGCTGCCGAATCATAGGTGATTTTGTATTCTGAAAGTTCCGCTCTGCTTTTGAATGCACTGACGAATGTATCCGCCTCGGGCGAAGGCGACGGTACCGAGGTCGTAGAGAACGGTGTTCTTTGGCTGACAAGTACATAGCTGTAAAAGCCTTCGCTGTCCAAAGAAAAGTCTTCAAAATCAAAATCGATTTTAAACGTTATCGAAGTAAACTTTGTCTTGATGTCCTTGTCCTGTTCGTATGAGGCATCCGCCTTTACTGAAGGGCTCGGAATCAGCCAGCCGTCGCAAGTTGCAAAACTTATGTCCGAACTTACGGTTTTGTTTCCCGTGTCGTCTGCATAAGAGCGAATTCTATAAGAATATTTTTTCCCGGATTCTACGGCGCTGTCTTTATATGTAAGCCTTGCGCCAACCACATAATCAGGATAATTTTCGACAGCATCGGCGGCTGTTTTTCCCTGCAAATCAACAGAAAGTTTTCCGAATGTACTGTTGCTTCCGCAGTTAAAAATGATTCCGCCCTTGTCCGTGCGAGTTCCGATGTACTGCTCAAGAATCGTATAATTTTCGTCCGGTTCGGAAAAAATTTTTCGTTCAATTGTAAAATACAACGGATGTTTTACAAAAACATCGGATGTTTCTTTAAAGTCAACTCCGTCCGGCAAAGTCCAGCTGATTTCAACTCCGTTTGGCCGGGGCTTTACGCCTTTTGAACTTGAAACATCTTCCGGCGCATCAGGAATTGTACGGCGAGCCGTTTCCGAATCCGAATAATCGCTAAGCTCGTGCTTGTATTCGCCGACAAACGCCTCTACCTGATAATAATACAGAGTTTTGTGTTGAAGTCCCGAAAACGTAACGGATTTTACTTTTCCGTCGGCAAGTTTTGTCTCAAAAACCTGAACTTTGTCTTTTTCGTAGCAGGTGATTTTGTATGAAACATTATTTTTGTAAGTAGATTCATTGCAATTGCTCATCCACCATGAAATCGTTGCGGAAGTATCGTCCTTTCCGAGTTCTATGCCCGTTATGTTCGGAATGGCAATGGAAGAACCGAAAACGTAACTGCTCAATGCAGATTCTTTTCCGGAATACGCAATCGAACTTACTCTGAACCAAAGGTCTTTTCCGGAAGGAACGTCATATCCGAAAGTTCCGACATTTCCGTCCGTTTCGCCGATTTTTTTAAATTCATCGAAAGGCGAATCCGCCGCATAAATCATATATTGCTTTGCGTTTTGAACAGGCGTCCACGTAAGCGTAATGTTCCTGTAATTTCCGTGAGTTACCGAAGGTGTTTCCGGCGCCGAAATCGATTTTTTTTGAACCTCGATTTCCGAAGCATTCGGATTTACCATAAACGGATTTCCGCAAGAAAAAACAAAAAAAACGGAAAGAAAAAGAGCGATATGCGCAAAAAACGAATTGATAAAAACTCTCATAAAATCTCCATATTTACATCAGGCGTAAACAAAAGCCATTATGACAAAATCTTAGAAGTTGTGAAGTCCATCGGCAGAAAACAAACTTCCTTGATTCTAAAGCTATGCCGAGATTTTATCAACCGCTCGAACTCCCGATTATAAAAGTTTTTTATAGACGTCATTAATATTACTTATATAGAAGATTTGTTCGTCATTCAGGAATTCTTCCGAACAGATTGCGTATTTGTATCCGTCGCCAAAATCCGGGAACAAAAAACGGAATTCCGAGTTCATCGAAATTTTCCCTTCAAGAATATCGGAAAGTGCCGTGTCCGTGGCTTTTGCGTAACTTTCAGCTTTTACCCACGCCTCATAATCCTTGCCGTTTTCGTTCGCAAATTCCGCATCAACTCCAATCGGATTTGAAGAAACCGCACACATCATTTTCTCGCCGGATTTTGAAAGGCTGAAAAAAAGATTCGGTTCGTTTTTGAAAAAAGGCATTCCGCTTTCTTTGTAAGCGTAGTCAAGTTCCGATTCGGAAAATCCCGATTCAATAACGGCAAGGGAAAGCAAAATTCCCGCGCCCAAAGAAAGACGTTTTTCTTTTTCGCCGGAACAGGAGTCGATTTTTTTTCTTCCGATATTCCGGAACTTTGCCGTAGAATTTTTTGAACGATTCGCCGTTTTTCAGCGCTTCCGCGGACGCAATATAGATTTTAGTTCTGAACATATTATATTCCCCTTAAAAAATATCGGCGGATTTTGCCTCGCCGGAAAACTTGCGCTTTTCCGCAAAGATGAAAAAACTTTCCCGCACGGATGCATTTTGTTCCTTTGCGCTTCTAAATGGTACCACGCCCGCAAAATAAATCAACAAAAACAATCTGCACGGTATGGAAGGATTTTTTTTGTGCAGAAAACTTTATAGAACTCGGTGGAATATTGAGATATGATTTTAGTCTAACCAATTTAATGCTTTTTCAATCATTTTGTTATACCATTCTTGTTCGCTATAACTAGAAGAAGCTATACTGCGAGAATACTCGAAAAATGATTTTACTTGTTCAGAATTTGGGGTATAAGAAACCTTAAACGAATCTCCCAACATTTTCTTAAAAATATTTAGCGGCAACGGGACAATTACAGATTTACCACCATAATACGAAATATTTAAATTGTGTAATCCATAAAAATGTGCGATACAAGCCTCGTTTATAATTGGAGCAACAAATAAACAGTATGCTTCTTTTCCTGTTTCTTTTTTGAATTTTGCTAAATGTCTGGAAACAGGCTCTCCTTCCATTTCATATTGTTTTTGACCGTTTGCCATTGTAACTTCTACGGTTAATCCAAAGGGTCCATAATCACAGACAATATCAGCCATATTTCCTTGAGCTGTTGACATTGGTTTTCCAAAATCATCAAATTTCAGATTTGCCTTTATATTACCGCCGTCAAGCATTGTCATTCCGCGCCAAACATTCCATTCCAAAATCAGAGATGGGTCATAAATATCATTTTTTTCAATTTGAGTAAATGTATTTTGAATATCATCGTATTCTTTGTAATCTTTGACGTTTGCAACTTGTATTTGAATAATTTTCTTTTTCTTTTCAATGACCAAATCATCAAGTTTTTCTTTAAGTTCCTGGATTGTAGCAGTTTCATTAATTTGCTCAATAGAATTTTCTTTTTTGATTTCCTGAATTAAAAAAGTTTTATCATCTGTAAGCAATTTTGGAAGTTCCGGATTTCCTAAATAACTCAAATACTTTTCTTTATCGTCTACAAAAACTGGGTCACGGGAAATATTATTTAAAATAAATTTAACGTCTTTTTTCTTGTCGGGAAAAATTGAGAGTGAACGACCTATATGCGAAATAGAAACAAGTCCTGTTGCTCTTAAATAGCGAATGCAAGCATCTGCATAGTCATGCATATTACTTGCTTTTGTCTGCAAGAACTTTTTTACAGTTGCAACATTGCTTTCCCGAGTAGATGTTTCACCTTTTGAAAGTTCAAAACTGTAAATGCCCTGTAACTCATTCATTTGTGTATAATATTTGAATTCTCGATATTTTTTTGATTTTTTTTCTCGGTCAATTCTAAACTTCTCAATTTTCTTTATAATACTATCAAAGTTTCGATAATCTGTAAGTTGAAGTCCAAAAATCATAAGTTCATCAAATTTGAGTGTTCCAAATTTATAAATCAATCTTAAAATTTCAAGATAAGGTTTAACATAAAAAGTTGTTGCTTTTTTACTTGGAGTATGGTATGGAGAAAGAATTTGGAATTTTAAAAGTTGTCGTAGAAAGATTTCTTCTTTTCGTTTTGCAGAAATGAATGATTTTCCAGCTTCTGTTAATTTGATTGTTGGCTCAAGTAAAATAAAACCAAGTGCTTTTGGTGCACGGTTTATTCTGTCTCGTGCACTAAATGCCGGATCATTATTACCGGAGCCATTGAAGAAATTTTCATTCCGCAAAAGTTCCATAAACGCAAGTTGTGTTTCAGTATTCCATTTTTTACCTTCAAAGTTTTTACTTAAAAGGTCAATCTCAGGAATCATCTTCTCAGGTGTTCGTGGAGATGTTGTAATAAACAATACTTTGCTATCTATGGATTTTGCCATTTTATTCCTTGTAATTTGCGACTAAAATATGATTTGCAACAGCCTTAAATCTATTTCGAATATTTACAGCATATTTTTTTGCATACTCATCAACAATCATATTTCCGTACAATTCTTCTGTAAGAAGGGTTTTTCCTATCACCATTAAGGCTTTACAACCAAGATTCTTGAAATCTTGTGCTAATTTTCGATGAGAATCATCATTAAAGCCATTTTTATATTCTTCGTTTCCATAATCAGAAAAAACACAATCATACGGTGGGTCTAAAAGTACAAAATCATCTCCTTTTGTCATATCAAAAATTTTTTTGTAATCTTTATTGAATATTTTTGTCTTTGAAAGAAGATTAGAGTGTTTCTGTGAAACTAAAGATGTATTCAAATGTTGATATCTTCCAAAAGGCACATTGAATTCACCTTTCGCATTATAACGTATCATTCCCGAATAAGCTGTTTTATTTATAAAGAAGTAAATCAAGGCATCAGAATATTTTTTTTCGGATAATCCATTATACATATCACGGATTAGATAATAAAAAGCCTCATTTTTATCTTCTACATGTTCAGTAGGATGCAGTTTCTTCAATTTGTCAAAATCTTTTCTGTTACTTTCGTAAATTTTTTCAACTTCATCTAATTCATTACGAAGATTAGGATAATCAGATTTTACTCCCTCATAAAAACCTATGAGTTTTGAATTTATATCATTAATAATTGCTTTTTTAGGTTCCAAATGAAAATACAAAGCACCTCCACCAAAAAATGGCTCTATATATCTTCCATTGAATAGAGGAATGTGCTTTTCAATGTTTGGAATTTCCTCCGATTGTATCCCTGATTTATTTTTAACTGGATCAGATGTGCAGAAATCATTTTCCCGAATCAGCACTTTCCGTTTTTACGGTGGAGCTTTCTCTAACTTTTCTGTATTCCATCGGCGAAATGCAGAACGATTCCTTGAACGCAAGTCCGAATTTGCTCTGACTTTCATAACCAACTTCAAAAGCGACTTCGCCGATGCTCTTGTCCGTTGTGCGCAAAAGTTCAGCCGCCTTTTCCATGCGGTGTTCCTTTATGTGCGCGGCAATGGAAGAACCGTACACATCTTTGAAGACCGTTTTTAAAGTGGTCGCATTGACGGCAAATCTTTTAGAAAGTTCATCAATCGTTATTCTTTTTGAAAGATTTTCCATCATGTAGTCGTGGACTTTTTTAATTTTTGAAACCTGATTGTCAAGATATTCTGCGCCGGCACTGACTTTTTCATGCCGACCGTCAAAATCCGGGCAGGTCATTGACATGAGTTTTTCGATTATTTCATGAAGAGCCAGGCAAGTTTCCGATTTTTCGGAAAAATAAAAAACCTCTTTTCCGTCCCTGTAACATTCTATCAACCCGGATTCCCGAAGGATTTTTAAATGATGAGAAACCGCAGGATTTGTCATGCCAATTGCGTTCGCTATGTTCTGCCCACATTCCTTTGAATGGCACAAAAACCAAAAAATTTTCAGGCGATTTGTATCGGAAAGAAGCGAAAACAAATCCGACACGCCTTTAAATCCTTCTTCCTTTGAAAGCTCTTTGCATAAAAAATCTAACTTGAAATATTCGTTCCGTTGATTAGAAAAATCCATTTCAGAATCTCCTTTGGCGCAAAAATTGTTCCTTTCAGAAATTTTTTTAGTCCAAAAAGGAATTCTTTCCGCAAAAACATTGCGCTGACATCATTTGAAATATATATTTATCTTAATGATTAAACAATCGCTTAATCGTTCATACAAGGCGGAAACCGAGGTTTCTTGCAAAAAATTTGATTAGGAGAAGACCATGAAGAAAACCTACAAAATAGAAGTCGATTGCGCCGTCTGCGCAAATGAAATGGAAGTAACGGCAAAAAAAATCTCCGGAGTAACGGATGCAAGCGTCAATTTTATGACGCAAAAAATGACTGTGGACTTTGCGGAAAATTCCAACGAAAAGGAAATCATGAAAGAGGTCTACAAAGCGTGCAAAAAAGTCGAGCCGGACTGCTCGATAGAAATTTAGAAAATTTTTCAAAATCCATAAAAAGAGGAGAATCCCATGAATAGGAAGCAAAGAACTATGCTTGCAAGGATTCTGTTTTCCGCATGTCTCCTTGGCGCATTGGCGGTTGCGGACAGGCTAGGATTTTTCAAACAGATTCCGGATAAAATCCCCGTAAAGTTTTCGCTTTATCTTTTGGATTACCTCATAATAGGCTATGACATTCTGAAAAAGGCGTTCAAAGGAATCCTGCATGGACGAATGCTTGACGAAAATTTCTTGATGGCTGTAGCAACCGTAGGTGCATTCGCTCTTTCCATATTCGAAGCAAAAGGACTTGGCATCGAAGACTGCAACGAAGCCGTGGCTGTAATGCTTTTCTACCAAGTAGGAGAATTTTTTCAGCGGCTTGCGGTAGGAAAGAGCCGAAAAAACATATCGGAACTGATGGACATTCGCCCGGACTACGCAAATATCCTGGCTGATGGAAAACTCGTGCAAGTTGCGCCCGAATCCGTGCAGATTGGCGATGAAATAATAGTTCAGCCCGGAGAAAAAGTCCCTCTCGACGGATTTGTAATTGAAGGCTCTTCATCGCTTGATACAAGTTCGCTGACCGGCGAAAGTCTTCCTAGGACAATAAGCCCGGGAGATGAAATAACAAGCGGAAGCATAAATCAAACCGGAGTGCTTAAAATACGAACCTCCAAAGTTTTCAGCGAATCCACTGCGTCGAAAATCCTAGAACTTGTAGAAAATGCAAGCTCAAGAAAATCACGTTCCGAGGAATTCATTTCAAAATTCGCGCGAATATATACCCCAGCCGTGGTAATAAGTGCATTGGTGTTGGCAATCTTTCCTCCGCTCGCAGGAATACTTTTCTTCCATAACGGAACAGGAATGTGGTCAACATGGATTTACAGAGCGTTGACATTCCTTGTGATAAGCTGCCCGTGCGCCCTTGTCATAAGCATCCCTTTAAGTTTTTTTGCAGGCATCGGAGGAGCAAGCAACCAAGGAATCCTTATAAAAGGGTCGAACTTTCTTGAAACTCTCTCAAAAACAAAAACAGTCGTGTTTGACAAAACCGGCACTTTGACCAAAGGCGTTTTTCAAGTTATAGACATACATCACAGCATAATCGATGAAAAAAAACTGCTTGAGTTTGCGGCTTTGGCGGAATGCTCATCGACACATCCAATCAGCAAAAGCATAGTTTCTGCCCACGGAAAAGAAATAGACCGTTCAAGGGTCAAAAATATCGAAGAAATCGGCGGATTCGGGATTACGGCTTTGGTGGACGGCCATAATGTCGCCGCAGGAAATTCAAAACTCATGAGAAAACTTGGAATAGAGCCGATTGAATGCCACGCAGCAGGAACGATAATCCATATCGCAATCGACGGAAAATATTCCGGTCATGTTGTAATCGCCGATGTCGAAAAACCGGATTCAAAAAAAGCAATAAAAATACTAAAGTCCGTTGGAATCACAAAAACAGTGATGCTTACGGGCGATTCAGAAAAAATCGCAGAAAAAACTGCAAAAAGTCTGGAGATAGACGAATTCAAATCCGGACTGCTTCCAAACGACAAAGTTACCGAAGTGGAGCGGATTCTGACGGAAAAGAAAAAAAACTCCGTCCTTGCATTCGTAGGCGACGGAATAAACGATGCGCCAGTCCTCTCTCGGGCGGATATCGGAATCGCAATGGGGGCAATCGGTTCGGATGCGGCAATAGAGGCGGCAGACGTTGTACTCATGGATGACAATCCTATAAAAATCGCCAAAGCGATAAAAATCTCACGAAAATGCATAGGAATCGTCTATGAAAACATCACATTTGCACTGAGCGTAAAATTCATCTGCCTTGGACTGGGCGCTGTGGGAATAGCAAATATGTGGTTCGCCATATTTGCGGACGTTGGGGTTATGACTCTTGCCGTGCTGAACTCAATACGAGCATTAAACGTGAAGAACCTGTGAAGTGATGATAAAAACACGGAATCCGACTTTTTGTCCGACGCAATTTACGAGGTCGAATGTCGAGTTTCTCTATTTTAATAAATATCGAACATAGGTTACCTAAAAATTAAAATGTATGAATGAATCGGAATTCTAAAGGACTGCGGACGGGCAGAATGATACGTAAAAGTATAACCTCTCTCCCATCCGCCCCAATTTTACCCTATGGCAAAATTGGGTAAAAGACATCTTGTGATGCCCAAGGAAGGTGGGTTTTTAAGGGAGGAAAACTGCGGGCTTCGAACTCCGAGCTGGTTTCCCCCCTTAAAAAAGTTTAAGGCTTGCCTTAGAAGAATGTAAACTTTGAGTTTACAAAACTCTAAATTAAACCTACGAAATTGATTCCAAAATCTTTTTGGAAAAGCCTGAACTGAAATCTCGTTTTCAGGGTTTTAATTTAATTGAAAATCACTTTGCTTTATCTTCATGTGTAAAATCTTTATAATAAACGCATGAATGTACACATATTAGAAATGCCCCTTGATTTTGGTGCGAGCCGCCACGGTTCTGACATGGGGCCTTCCGCCATCAGACTTGCGGGAATCAAAGAGCGTCTTGAATCTTTGGGACATAAGACCTATGTCCATTCTGACATATTTCAGCCAAGCGCGCAGGAATACGAGGACGTTGGAAACCCAAAGGCAAAATATCTGCACCCGATAATAAACGCCTGCACTAAACTTGCTGAAAAAGTTGAAGAAATTACCGCTAAAGATGAATTCCCTTTTGTTCTTGGCGGCGACCATTCGATTGTGCTTGGCTCGCTTGCAGGGCTTGCCGCAACCGCAAAGAAGTCCGGGAAAAAAGTCGGGGTTTTGTACGTAGATGCCCATGGCGATTTTAACTCAACCGAAACAACGCCCACGGGGAACGTGCATGGAGAATGCCTTGCGGCTTCCGCAGGAATCGGACTCAAGGAACTCACAAACCTTTACTACCAAGGGCAAAAAGTCGACCCGAAAAACATATGCTTTGTGGGATGCCGAGACCTTGATCCGGGCGAAAAACTGCTTATGAAAGAAGCAGGCGTTACCGTTTTTACGATGAGCGACATCGATCGTCAGGGATTTTCTGAAATCATAAAAAAGGTCAAGACATTCTTTCTTTCGCATGCCGACATAATCCACGTAAGTTTTGATATGGATGTCCTTGACCCAATGTTTGCTCCGGGAACTGGGATTCCTCTTCCGGGCGGGCTTACAAACAGAGAGGCTCTTCTGCTTATGGAAGAAATGGCAACAACCGGCAAGGTCAAATCAGCGGAAATCGTCGAGGTGAATCCTATCCTGGACGTAAGAAATCAGACCGCCATTCTTGCGGTGAATCTTGCGGCAAGACTTCTGGGAGAAACTCTGTACTAGGCGGAAATTATCGATTTCCTTTTGCCAGATTATGCGTTTTGCGGAGCATCTGGCAATTTGCTAGAAATTGCGCCGCCTTTGCTCCCTAGATGTCGCTGGATTTTTATTCGCCGCATTATCGCGAGTAAAACATCGCATTTTTCGATTAAAAATCTCAAGTTTGGAGGATTGGTTTATGCCGAATGTATATGGGCATTGCCCGAAATTTGAAAGCGGCGAATTTTTACTTCGTCTTGTAGATAAAAGCGATACGGAAAATTTGCTTAGCGTGTATAGCGATAAAAATTCATTGCCTTTTTTTAACAGCGACAATTGTCACGGCGACAATTTTTACTATCCTACAAAAACTAAAATGGAGCAGGCTGTTGCTTTTTGGCTGGAATCGTATAAAACAAGATGGTTTGTTCGTTGGGTGATTGTAGACAAAACCTCGTCAAAAGCAATCGGAACGATTGAGCTATTCAAAAGAGCATCGGAAGACAAGTTTGACGGCATGGGTGTGCTTAGATTGGACTTAAAAAGCGAATACGAAAAAGAAGATGTCATCAAAGCAATTCTGAAACTTATAATTCTGCCGGCTTATGAGTTATTCGATTGCAAAGAAATAATCACCAAAGTGCCTAACTATGCTGTTGAAAGACTGTCGGCTGTATCCGGCATCGGCTTTAAAAAGTCGGATAATCTTTTGGTCGGAACACAAGACGGATACTTGTATAAAGATTATTGGATAATTCATAAATAACCGGAATGTCGAGTTTCTCGATTTCCTTTTATCGCTCCATCGGAATATAACGTTTGCGCCGCATGCTTCTATTTTGAAAGAACAATCATGTCATCATCTTCGTGTTCGTCGTATGGATAGACATTATTTTCTTCGTCTTTTCTGTGGGTATCGTACCAAACTTGCGCATAAAACGGAACGTGTTTTGCGGCTTTGTCAAAACTCCATTTTGGAAGAGCCTCGCAACATTCCGGACACCAAAATCCGCACCGCAAAACTGTGTAGGCACGGCTTTCGAATCTGTGTCCGTTGTGACATTGCCAAACGATTTTTGCGTAGATGTCGCCTTTTTTCATGGAATCCGTGATGACTTTTCCGCCGCGATATTCAGCCGCCGATTTCAAGTCTTCCATACCGATTTCGGTATCGGGTTTTGCGTCGTCGTAGCCGTGGTTCAATTTACAACGTTCCGCATGCTTTTCATCTTTGAGCGCCTCGTAGTCAATCGGTCCGTCCGGGCTTTGTCCTTTTTTCAGAAGCGGAAAATTTTTCCATTCTCTAGGAAGTTCGTCGAATGCCTTCTATCCGCCAAAGAACGCATCTATCCTGCCTTTTTTGCCAAGACGAATCCAGTTCATCGGGGCGTTGCTGTTTTTTAGCAAGCGTTCTATTGCATATTTTCTTATAAAAAACGACGGAATTATATAGCCGAGCCGGTAATACCAAAGTTTTTCCTTCATGCGTTTCCAATAATCATGAACGCTTTCTGTTCTGTAACCAAGCCAATCGTTCAGAATATCGCTGTCGGTAAACCAAACCCCATGGAAATTTCTGGGAATATTCCATTCGGGATTAAAAATGCGTTCTGTTTCCGCTCCCATAAGCGCAAAAACGGAGCTGAACGTTTCGTATCCTGTTTCCCTGCAAGATTTTCCGCCGCCGATATTGTAGTTTTTTTTCCAGAAGCCGCCGAGTTTTCCGTCGATGTCTTTTTCCACAAGATTTTTTATGCAAAGTCCGGAATCTCTGTCGGTAATCCATTCAAGGGGCGCATTCCAGCAAGTGTGGAACATTAGCCCATCACTTAAATTGTTCACAAGAAAATATTTATGATAGACAGCTGTTTGGCGCAATATCACCCAATTTGGAAGTTCGCTTTCAAGGACATAGCGTTCTGCCTTGATTTTTGATGCCGAATAATAATCGTAAGGCGACGACATTACCGGATCTCCCATTCTTGCCCAAGGATGCTTGTGGTCTCTGTTCCCGTAGACTGCCACCGTCGATATGTGAACCATTTTTATTTTATCGGCTCTGCCGGAATTCATTATCGCATCGACAATATTCTTTGTTCCGCCGAAGTTGGTTTTTATTGTGTTTTCCGGATCGTGGTCAGCTTTTGGGGGAATGAGCGCACCGCAATGAATCACGTAGTCAGCTCCAAAGACAAGTTTTTCCACATCGTTGTAGTTTCCGAGATTTCCCCGGATTATTGACATTCGCTTTTTCCCTCGTTTTAAAAGCCGGCGAAAAAAACTTCTGAGATGCCCCATCCGGTTGTTTATGAAAAGCCGTAATTCAAAGTCCTTGTCGGAATCCAAAAGATGGGCGACAATTTCGCTGCCCATCGCACCGGCTGAACCCGTGACAGCGACTACGGTTCTCTTTGCATCTGCCATGCCGTTCATTATATCAGAGAAATCTTAATCTTTTAATTCGGCATTTGCATGACGAGAAATCAATTCTTCGGTTATCTCTGAAACTTTTTTGTCAGTGAGAATGTATCGCTTCTTGAAAATCAACGCACCGATAATCAGGACTGTCATCGGAATCAGCGTAATGCACATTCTTAGTCCCATGCTGGAAGCGGCGGGAAGTTTTATTCCGATTATCGCATCCTTGTTTATGTTGCAGATTGAAAGAATAAGCCCTGCCAGCATCGCCGAAAATCCTGAGGCAAGTTTTACGACGAATGTCTGCATGCTGAATATTACCGCTTCATCCCTGCGCCCGTTTTTGAGTTCTCCGTAATCCACGGAATTGGCGAGGAACACCGTCACCACAACATTAAGAAGTCCGATTGCGCTCATTATCAGGAAAGCGGACGGAATCAATGCCCAAAAATTCGAAGTTCCCATGAATGAGATTATCAAAAATATTGCGTAACCTGAAAACGCCATCGCAGAACCGACGTAAAATATTTTCACGGTATCCATGAATCGCCTGAAAAGAGCGAACAGAATCATCATTGCCAAAATCTGAAATGCGCCGCCAAACATATTGAACAAAGTGTAGTTTGATTCCCACGCCGCCGGACTGTAATCGTATTTGAAAAAATATATCAAAAGATTTGAAGTCATGTATAAAGCCGTGTTTATGCAGACAATCGCCGCCACCATCGTCATTGCCTGGTCGTTTTGTACCAGCGCATTGAACATATCTTTTACGGTTGCGCTTTTCATGTTTTCCGTGGATTTTTCTTTTATCGTAAAACACATGAGCGTTATAAGAACGATAAAAATCACCGCAACAATCAAACTGAATATTCTGTAGCCGGCTCGTTCTACAGAAACTTTGACATTCGCAAACTTTTCTTCCAGTTTTTGAATGTCAAGAACATTTTCTTTGAGCCTGTCTATTTGCGCTTGTTCAATTTCGTTTTGTAAAAAATCTTTTTCGATTTCTGCGATTTCTTCTTCCAGCTGCATGATTAAGGATTCTTTTTCCTGAATATCCTCGTTCTGAAGTTTTTGATTTTTGGAACCGGATTTTTTTTGCGGAATGCGTTTTGCCTCAAGTTCCTTGACCAAATTGTTCTTTGTATGAATTTCGGAGAGAAATAAATCGGGCTCGTTTTTCCGGTCGTCCGGAAGCGTATTTTTAAACGAACTGAGCAGAACTCGCTGGTACACTTTAGAATATTCCAGTCTGCGTTCCGTTTCTTTGTGTTCGGCGGAATTATTTCCAGCTCTCATTCCGAAAAATGAAACGGAAAGTACGGTCAAAATCAGAATTATGGCAGAACCGACCCCTGCGGCGGCTCTTGCGAATGCGGAAAGACTTTCCCTTTCCTTTCCGCCTTTAGTAAATGCCGGAATCATTGACCAATAAGGAATATCCATCATCGTGTATGTCACTCCCCATAAAATGTATGTGCAGGCGGCATACGCCACAAGTCCCCCTTTGGAAAGAGTCGGAGGGCAAGAAAACATCAGATAAAGTATCACCGCATTTGTAAGAGTTCCAATCATAAGCCATGGGCGGAATTTTCCCCATCTTGTCTTTGTTTTTGAAACTATAACGCCCATCACGGGGTCGTTGAAAGCATCAAAAATGCGGGCGACTAAAAGGATTATTCCCATCGCCCATGCGGAAACTCCCATGATGTCCTGATAGTAATACAGAATATAGTTTGCCGAAAGCATATAAACCATGTCTTTTGCTACTGCACCCAAGCCATAGGTTGTTTTTTCCGAACGAGTGAGTTTTTTAATCGATTTTGTTTCCATCAGTTTTCCCCTGAAACTCAATATTGTATGATAGCCATATTATTAATCCGAATTCCGATATTGGCAAACCGCAAACAAAATGTAAGGCTGCCGATTTGCTTAAATGTAAAAGTTTTTATTGCTTCCCGGAACGGAATTTTTCGTTCCGGGCGCTTAAAAAAAACAACGTTGTTCCGACTTTAAAAATCGTTTTGGGCAAAAAAGCGCAGTCAAACAAAATCCGTTTTTCGAACTGAACCAAACCGGCGGAAAGCGGCTTATTTCAAAGTCCTTTGTAAAGAACGCTCGGTCTTCCGCCTGTTCCGTAGTTCATTTCTTCTTGGGCTTGTTTTCGCTCAATAAGATAATTCATGTAATGCCGCACAGTTACAATAGAAACTGCAAGTTTTTCGGCAATCATATCGCCCGTGTGCCATCCCGGATTTTCTTTAAGAAAATCAAGAATCATGTTCAAAGTTTTTTCCTGAATTCCTTTTGGATGATTTTCCTGTTTTGGACTTGCCGAATTGGAAAGAAGTCTGTCTATGCTGCCTTGGTCAAGCACGGTGATTTCTTTTAGGGCTGTGGTTTTTGTTATAAATTTTTCAAGCGCAACCAAAAGCCGCTCGAACGCAAACGGTTTTATAAGATAATCAATTACGCCAAGATGCATGGTTTCTTCAAGCGTGCGGGAATCATTTGCCGCAGTAACCATTATAACGTCCGCATCAATTTTTTGTTCCCGAATTTCTTTTAAAGTCTGAATTCCGTCTTTGTACGGCATAAAAACATCCAGAATTATAAGGTCAACTTTTGTGTGCGCAAGGAATTCCAGCGCTTCCATGCCGTTTCTGCAAGAGCCCGCTACGGAAAAAGATTTATTTTTGCAGATATATTGTTCGTTTATCATTGCGACCATAGGGTCGTCTTCAACAATTAAAACTTTGTAGCTCATCAAAAATCCTTAATACAATTCAGAACGGCTCAAAACTTGCGTTTTAAAGCCATGCCGAATATTTACAATTTTGCAATAAAACAAAACTGCAAATCGATATGCGAACCTTCCTTTTGGGAAACCCGCCGATATTTTTAGCCGCTTAATTTAAGCTGCCGGATTAAAATCTATCTTTTCAAAACAACCATAAAGCATGCACCCTTTCCGGCTTGGGATTCCACAGAAATTTTTCCGCCCAAACTTTCGACCAGCTGCCTTGTATGGGAAAGCCCCACGCCCCTTCCCGTTCCTTTTGTGGAAAATCCCCGCTCAAATATTTTTTGCTGAATGTCTGCGGGAATCCCCTGCCCGGTGTCTTTTACGGTTATAAGAAGTTCTCCGGGTTTTGTGAACGCGCCGAATGTAAGTTCGTTTGATTTTTCCGCATCAAAATTAGGGCTGTTCATTGAGTCAAGAGCGTTGTCGATAAGGTTTCCCGTGATTGTTACAAGAGCTTCCGACGGAACATCTATATCGCCGTCCCTGAACCTTATTCCTTCCTGCAAAATGAATTTTACGTTACATTCCGAAGCGCGCGCAATTTTTCCCACAAGAAGCGCGGCAAACGAAGGATTTTCAATCGCGCTCATTATACGGCTTATGGTTTCTTTCTGAATGATTGATATATTTTCTATATACGATTTTGCCTTTTCGTATTCTTCCATTTGAATCAGACCGAGAATTACGTGAAGTTTGTTCGTAAAATCGTGGTTGTTCGCCCTCATCGAATCGACAAGGAATTTCGTTCCCTCAAAATCTTCCGTGAATTCAAGAAATTCTTTTTTTATGTTTTTAGAAATGTAAGCGCGGAACAAAAATGCTACAAGCATTGCCATTACAGTTACCGCAAAAAAAAGACCTGCCGCCCGTACAGTCGCGTTTCTTATAGACGTGCGGAGCCTTATTACCATAATGAACCCCGAATAATTTCCGTTTTCGTCATAGATTGCCGAATATGTGCGCCTTTGCGGCCCGGAAGGCCCTTTGTCGTTTTCGGTATAATGCCCGTTCAGATGACTTTTAAAATCCGGAATTGTTCCGTCGTATTTTGTGCCGATTAGGATATGGTTCGTGTGGTAAAGGCGGATTCTGTCTTTATCAACGATTGAAATTACGTCAATTTTAGGAAGTTCCTTAACGATGGAATCCATGTATGCGCAAAGTTCTTTGTGCGAAAAATCTTTTGTAAAGCAGAAAAGTCTTGTTATCATGCCGGACATATCCTGCTGTTCTTCGCTTGCCGTTTTGTCGGAAAATCCTATGTTAATAACAAGTCCGCCCACCGACATCAAAAGCGCGGTTACAACTATAAGAATAAATTGCGTAAGCTGTATTTTTTTTCTAAGCCCGGACAGAGAATTTCTGTTTTCAAGCGAAGAATTGTGACTTGTCTGCATATACAAAATATAATGCCTTCTTAAACTTTAGAAAACCTTTTGAAAGTAAAAAAACTTTCCGCCCTGCACAAAAGATTTTTTAATCTTTCTAAAAATTGTTTTTTCCGTAATGAAGATTATGATAAAACCGTAATCAAAAAGAAGCGGACAAACTTTGAGCAAACGCAAAAAGCCGCTTTTAATATAAAGATTCAGGAGAATAAAATGAACATAGCACACCTTCTTGAAGCAGCAATGCTTATATGTTTCGGCTTTTCGTGGCCGCTGAACGTAATAAAAGCGTACAAAGCAAGAACCGCAAAAGGCTCAAGTTTGGCTTTTATCATATTGATTATTTCCGGATATATCGCGGGAATATCCGCCAAATTTATAAATCACCAAATAAACTACGTTCTCGGCGTTTATTTTCTGAATCTTCTGATTGTTTCTGCAAACGTGGCTGTATACATTCGGAACAGAGCTTTGGACAAAGAAAACTCAACAAAAGAAAACGTGCTTATGGTAAAACGGGAGCATATAAACGAGCTCATAAAAGAATCTGAAAAGGAGGACAACATGAACTATTCCAATTCACTTGATGAACTTATAAACCCTGAGACAAAATCAGAGGTTGAAGAGCGAAATTCTGTCATTCTGCTTGGCGGCGGAATTGACAAAAAGATTCCTGTTGCCTCCCTTGCCAAGGATTTTGATTTCAACTTCAGCATTTATAACAAAAGCCGCGAAAATCTCAAGCTGAAAGAAGCTCATGAATATTTCCAAAGCGAAATAAAGCCTCTTGAACCGGAAGGAATCATTCTTCACATGGGCGAAAACGACGTGAATCTGTTCGCTTCAAATCCCGCGGATTTTGACAATCTTTATCTAACTCTTATAGAAGAAATAAAGGCGGTCAACAAAAAATGCAGAATTGCGCTTGTCTCGCTTGCCAATTCCGCAAACTCACGGAATATTGCAGAAATGAACAGGCACATAAAGGCAATTTCCGAATCCGAAGCCTGCACCTTTGTTAATCTTGACAACGCAAAATTGTGGAATCCCGAGGCAACAAAAGCATCCGTGGATTTTGCGTACAGCACCGGACTCAGAACCAGAAAACCTTTGCGGAACGTGGCGGAAATCCTCTACAGCTATGCATACCATAACATCCGCGAAGAACATCAATCTGAAAACTTGGTAGGATAATCGCCGATCAGACGGATTTTACAAGCCTCTCAAATCCAGAGGCTTTCCGTTCAAAATCGCTTTTACCAGTTCGCCTTTTGTGTATACAAGTTTAAGCGAAAAAAACGGCACTTTAAGTTCAAGAAGATTAAGAAATATTTCGTCGCCTTTCCAATGCGGAAGGGCGTTCATTTTTGATTTTTCAACCCATTCAAGTTCGCCTTCATCGCATTCACATAAAGAGCCCGAAAAATCCTTGCTCCAAAAAATATGCATATATTCGGAAAAATTGTCGTCGCTCACAAACGTTACGATTCCCCGATATTCCATCGAAAGTAGCGTAAGTCCGGTTTCTTCCTTTACTTCCCGAACGGCACATTCTTCCGGACTTTCGGCATTGTTGAATTTTCCGCCGATTCCAATCCATTTGCCTTTGTTGCAATCGTGTTCTTTTTTTGTCCGATGCAACATAAGATATTTGGAATCTTTTTCGATGTAAACAAGCGACGTGTTCAGCATCAGCCCGCCCTTCCAATCGCCTTGCAGATTGCAAACCCCAGAATGTCCGCCGCAACAATCGTAGGACCTACGGGCGTTCCCGCAATAACGGAAACGAACAAGCCGAGCACCGCCCCAAGAACGGAAAACACGCAGGCAAAAATCGTAACTTTTTTGAAACTTTTTAAAAATTGCATTGCAGAAGTTGCAGGAAATATTATCAAAGCGGAAATCAAAAGAGAACCGACAAGATTCATCGCAAGAACGATGATTACCGCAACAAATGTGGCGATTATTATTTTGAACAGACGAGTATTCGTTCCCGCCGAAAACGCAAAATTCTCGTCAAAAGTGATTGCAAAAATCCTGTTGTAAAAAAACACAAAAAATGCGATTACCACAAGCGAAAGCCCTATCGAAAGAAAAACTTCGCCTTTTGTAAGCGTCAGAATCAACGTTGAGCCGAAAAGCGTTGAGCATACGTCCCCGCTGAGATTTGACGGCGGCGAAAAAATGTTCATAATAAGATAGCCCATCGCCAACGCCCCTACAGAAATCATTGCGATTGACGCATCTCCTTTTACTTTGGAATTTTCCTTTGCGCACAAAATTATTATCGCCAGCGCAATCGTTATCGGAAGCACAATAATCATTGAGTTCTGAATCCGCAGAACCGAAGCAATCGCCATTGCACCGAACGCAGAATGGCTAAGTCCGTCCCCGATATACGAAAATTTTTTCAAAACAAGCGTAACGCCGAAAAGCGACGAACACAAAGAAATCAGAATTCCTGTAATCATGGCGTAAATCACAAATTGGTAAGAAAAATAAAGTTGAATTTTCTGAATCATTTCAAGCATTTTCTCTGCGCTCCCTTTTCAATTCAAGGATTCTGGTTGCGTATTTTTCGCTTGCATCCATATCGTGGCTTATCATTATCACCGTCATTCCGTTTTTATTCAGCTCGGCGATATCATCGTACATCGCTTTTGTTATGACAGGGTCGAAACCCTTTACCGGTTCGTCAAGGACAAGAAGTTTTTTTGCGGCGCACAAAGCCCGCGCCAAAAGCACTCGCTGCTGCTGTCCGCCCGAAAGTTCGTGGAACGACTTATTTTGCAGATTCAGGATTCCGAGTTTTTCCATTTGCGAACGGGCAATTTCCCTGTCCGCATTTTTGTAGAACGGGAAAAGCCCAAGATTTCCCTGCCTGCCCGAAAGAACGATTTCCTTCACGCTTGCCGGAAAATCTTTAAGAGAAGAATTTTGCTGAGGAAGGTAGCCGACAGCCGCCTTTCCCAACTCTTTTGAAAAGTGAACTTTCCCTGCAATAGGTTTTTGGGATCCCAAAATGGTCTTCATAAGCGTTGACTTTCCGGCTCCGTTTTCTCCGATGATGACAAAATATTCGCCGTCTTCCACCTGAAAATTCAGGTCGGATTGGATTACTTTAGAGCCGTATCCCACAGCAAGGTTTTCACATTTCAAAAGAGCCATTTTTTTTCTCCGGCTTTATAAAATCCGCATCCGACTAGTTCAGAGCGGCTTTGAGAACCTCAAGATTTTTCTTCATGGTTCCAAGATAAGTTTTTCCGCCTGCAACTTCTTTTGCGCTCACTGACTGCAAAGAATCCATCTCGGCAATTTTATGCTTTTTCTTTGATGTGTTGCGTTTTACAGTGTTGGCGATTTTTTTGTCCGATTTTTCAATCGTAAGAATTGTTCCAAGACCAAGTTCGTCCATCTTTTTTGAAAGGAAAACGACGGTTTCAAAACTTGCCTCCGATTCTGCGCTGCATCCTGAGAATGCTGCAAAATACGAAAGTCCGTAGTCGGACACAAGATAGCGGAACGGGAATCTGTCGCCGAAAAGAACAGTCTTGAATTTTGCAGATTTTATCGCCTTTTCATATTCCGCATCCAGCATAGAAAGCTGCTTTACATATGAAGCTGTGTTTGCTTTGTAGGCTGCCGCATTTGAAGGATCCAAAGCCTGAATTTCTTCAGAAAGTTTTTCGGTTATTTCAATTGCATTTTTGAGCGAAAGCCAAACGTGCTCGTCAGTTTCAGCTTCTTCTTCCTCGTGGTCATGATGGTGTCCGCCGATGTGCTCCAACATATCGTCAACTATGTCGTCAGCGTCAAAATCAGCCGGATAATACGTAGGCCAATGATCCATTTCCGCAGAAAGCGCGTCAAAACTTTCGTTTCCGAAATAAAGATGAAAATGCGCCACTTCGGTAGGAGCGATATTGTGATCGCTGAACTGAATGTATTTTGGCGCACCGGATTTCGGATTTGCCGCTTCAAAGAAGAATCGAACGCCTCGGTTTCCCTTCGGATAATTGTAAATTTGGTAACCTTTGTAGTTGTATTTTGATTCGGAAACGATTCCTTTTTTGTAGAACGAAATCTTTTTTCCTCGAATCACAATTCTTTCAACGTCGGTTTTGTAGCCTTCTTTGTAATATGCCTTGTATTCGGCAGCAGATTTTTCACCCTTTTCAGCTTTTGCTTCCATAACTTCGTCAAGAGTTCCGTCCAAAAGATACGGATAAACTGACTGCCATTCGCCGTTCCAGTCTTCCAAAGTTCTGTCATGCACATCGGAATCTTCAAAATAACCTTTTGAAATTTTCATCGATTTTTCGTCATGCGCATGATGATGGTGGTGGTGATGATGATGTTCACCTTCGCCGTGTGCATGCTCGCTTTCCTGCATACCTTCGACCATTTCTTCTTCAAGAACCTTGTTTCCAAGAACTTCCACCATGTTCACGACTTTCATGTTCTTGTTTTTCGCATTTGAAATCGCTTTTTCAACCCAAGCGTCGCTTTCTCCGCCAACGTAAACAAACATATCGCAGTCGGAAATTTTTGCCAAATCCTGAAAACTCGGCTGATAACTGTGCAAATCCGTTCCCTTGTTCTGAAGGAAAGTAACGTCAAAATCTGCTGCTTTTGAACCGAGAATGTTTAAAATCCAGTCGTATTCGGGATACGAAGTGCAGACAATCGATTTTTTTGCGCCGGCAAAAACTGAGGCGGAAGCAAGCATAAGGCCTGCCGTTATAATTGATTTAAGTATTTTTTTCATTTTATTCTCCAAATTAGAATGATTTTGTTTCACACATTTTGTGCGTATTTTGTTTGTAAAAATCCGCACTCAATCATTCAATCTGGTTTTCTGAACAAGAAGCGTATTTGCCATGTCGAACTGATTTTTAAGACAGACAAAACCGTTCCTCTTCCGGGAGATTTTTCTTGAACAAATTGCCAATGCGGCAAAAACCAATCCAAGGAGTTTTATATTCTGAACAAGAATTTGAATTATGCTGCAAGTCAGACAATCCTCTCCGGAACATTCATGACCGCTTTCCAGAACCTCAAAACAAACGGAAAAAATCATCAGCATCGCAAACAGAATGCAAAGAATTCTGCGGATAAACGTCAATCGTGTTTCTTGCATTTTGGGCATATTCCGTTAAGCGAAGAAGAATCAAGGTCAATCTCAAATCCCATAGAATCCGAGATGGCTTTTATATAGTCCATTGTGTTTTTGTCGGAAAGATGAATCAAGGAACCGCATTTGCAGCATTGAAAATGAATGTGCTCGTGGCAATGGCTTTCCGCCTCGGAACTCTGATATATAAATCCGTCGTTTACCGTCGACTTGTGTTTTGTAAGAAGCCCGTCTTTTGTAAGCCTGTCCAAATTGCGGTAGACGGTCGTTTTGTTTACTTCAAGCCCGTTTTCTTTCAGAAAATCCGAAAGTTCCGATGCGGTAAAAACCTTTTCAAGCCTGGTTTCTATAAACGCCGAGATGAGTTCCGATGTTTTTGTGTGATAAGTTTTTTGCAACACGGTTGCATTTTATGCAATGGCAAAAATTTTGTCAAGCGGAAGGGATTTATTTTTCTTCGGATTGAAATTTTTCTAATATCAGAAAGCAGGATGAATCATGAAAAATCCCTTATCCGAAAAACGATAACATTTTTCCGCTTTTCATTAACGGATTTTACACAGGCGTTAAAAAAAAATCGCCTATTCTGCAAAATCCGGAATTCAACAAATGCGCCGTGCCTTCAATAAAGTCCGCCGAATTTCCATTCTTTAAGCTGCCGCCAGTTTTAGAAAAATTATTCTAAAATCACAAACGCGTCCGCGAATAAAAAATCGGCATTTTTACATCGCATTATTTTTCCTGAAGATTTTTTTTCTTTAATTCGGCTCCGCACTTCCAGCAAAAATTAAAATGCACAAAATTTACTTCGCTGCAATTTTTGCACGGAGAAAAAAGTTCCAGTCCGCAATGCGAACAAAAACTAGGCAGCGTAGCACTTTTTGTAACCGACGGCATATATGAATGTTCGCACGACGGGCAAACCTTCATTGTGTACGAACGCAACGCCGCAGCTTCGGCAATTTTTTTGCTTCGTTCCTCGGAAGACAATTGCGCCTGCTTCTGTTTTTCGCGCACATAATTTTGCGTGTATTTTATAACGTAGTACCCGACAATGATGGTCAGCACTATGCCGACCCCATATTGAACATACCCGCCAAAACTTGGTAAATACGGTATCAGCCCGAAAAAGAACGCCCACAGCACGAACACGGAATAGCCCCAGATAAAGGCGGCGAATTTTCCTGTCCGGTATTTGATTACTAAAAAAATCGCAAGAGCCAAAAGCGGGCAGACAAACAGCAAGCGAACTGCAAATATTTTCAAATTATAGATTGAATATGCTTTATCCCAATCCTTTCGGGCATTATCCCGAGCCTCGCTTTCCGCTTTTCGAAGCGATTCAATTTCGTTCCTTTTTTCTTTAAGGCGCTGCGTGTCTTTTTGCACCGCATCAGACCAATTCCGCACAGAATCTTTATACGATTCCAAAAGTTTTGTTTTTTGAAGAACAACGGCGTTCTGCGACTTGTCGTCTAAAACCGCCCGCGTCATCAGCCAGTTTTCGTAAATGTCCTTTTCTTCCTGATAAAGTTTTTTCGCATTTTCGTATCCGGCTTTGTTCGTTTCCAAACTGTCTTCAATAAATCCGACTTCCTTTTCCGCTTCTTGAATTGCAGATTCCGCCTCGGTCACATCGGAACGCTCAAGAAATATGCTCAATTCCGGCTTCGTTCCCCAGGAACCCATGTCCCGCAAAAGAATCGTGCCGAACATAATCAGAAAAAAAGCAAAAAGCAAACTGATAATCGTAAGGATAACTTTGATTATCCGCTCCGCATGACGCATTGATTTATCCGCCATAAAATCTCCCGCAAAAAATCAAAAAGAAAGCAGAACTTTCGATTGATTTTTACGCACGTTCGGAGCCAAGCCTGAACGCGCATATAATATACAAGTTTGAACGCCGCAAACTCGGGTAAAAAAAAGCCGCACATTCGTCGGGTTTTATTTACATCCATTTTCATAGACGGAATGATTTTATCACGAAATAAAAAAACTCGCCATTCACTTTTCCGCTGATTTCCGCCCGGAACCGAATCCCGCGCAGAGTTTTCAAATTGAATACGTTCCGCGGGCTGCGATAATTTATAGAAAACACAATCGGTTTTTATTTTGCGGCTAGGCATTTTGCCGGATACGCACTAAAATCCACGAAGGTTAGGAATAAAAGCGATGAATTTAACGGAACGAGCCGGAAATCAAAACAAGCGGAATAAAAAAAACATTTTTGCCGCCCGAAAAAATGTTTTCAAAAAAGTGCCGTTTTTCTTGTTCAAAAAAATTGCCGTTCCGCCGCTTTTGTTTTTGGCGTTCTGCGCTCCGATTTTTTCCGTCCCAAACCGGAAGCCGCAAATCGACGTAAACCTTTCGGTAATGAACCTTACAATGGCGAACGCGATTCTTTCCGACATGGATTTGAATCCGTCCCGTTACGAAGGAAAAACCGTAAAAATGAAAGGGCTTTTTTACATATTCAACGATTTTTTTTCCGAAGAAGAAAAAATCGATTTTGCCGACGACGAGGCAATCTTCGGCTGTATGCTCCCGGACACGGCAGGCTGCTGCTTCAAGACGCTTGGCTTTCAGCTTGAAAAAGATTTAATTGCACAAATAAAAATCGTTCCTGAAAATTATGATGAAATTGTCATCTGCGGAACATTCAGGACTTACGATGAAAACGGCGATTTTTTCAAAGGACTTTATAATTGCACTCTTGAAGTCGTCGAAAAATAAACTTTGATTAAAAACGCATTTTTCAAAAAAAATCCGCACAAAAAAAGCGATACCCGATTCAGGCACCGCTTTTCTGCGTTTTATTTACTCGCCAATCATTGCCTTTTGAAAAAGCAGCCATTCACGAATTGCAAGAAATATTTATTTTAAGCGGCACATATATACCGCTTAAAATCCTGCAAACACTAAAAACTAATTCATTTTGACTTCGTTTTTAAGTTCCTTTCCGTCGATAAATTCTTTTACGTTCGAAAGAGAAACTTCCGCAATGTTTGAAAGCGCCGTGGTTGTAAGGAACGCCTGATGTCCGGTTATAAGCACATTCGGGAACGTCAAAAGTCTTGCAAGAACATCGTCGGTAATAACTTCCGTTGAATGGTCGTTAAAGAAGAACGCGCTTTCTTCCTCGTAAACGTCAAGCGCCGCGCCGCCAATGTGCTTGTGCTTGAGCGCATGAACCAACGCCTTTGCATCAATCAGTGCGCCTCTTCCCGTATTGATGATTACAGCGTCGCTTTTCATCATTTTCATATTGTCGTGATTTACAATATGCTTTGTCTCAGGGGTAAGCGGACAGTGAAGGCTAAGCACATCGCTTTGTTTGAAAAGTTCTTCCAAACTGACATACGAAAATCCTGTTTTTTCCGCCCAAGCTTTGTTCGGGAACGGGTCGTAGCATATAATTTCCATTCCCAATCCGCTAAGAATTCCTGCCATAATCTGACCGATTTTTCCGGTTCCGAGAATTCCGCCCTTGAGCCCATAAAGGTCTCGGCCGGTAAGTCCTTCGATACTGAAATTCAAAGTCTTTGTTCTCTGATAAGCCTGCGGAATATGGCGAGTAAGCGACATCAAAAGAGCGAGCGCGTGTTCTGCAACCGCATGCGGAGAATACGCAGGCACTCGAACAACTTTGATATTTGCGTTCTTTGCAGCCTCAAGGTCAACATTGTTGAACCCGGCGCATCTAAGAATCACAAGCTTTATGCCGTGTCCTTTGAGCACATTGATTACTTCAGCATTAACGACATCATTTACGAACACACAGACCGCATCGTATCCGTTGGAAGTAAGAGCTGTCCGTTCGTTCAGCTTGAAATCAAAAAAATCAATTTCATAACCGAAAGTTTCGTTTTCTTTTGTAAACGCACTTCTGTCATAAGCGCGAGTGTCATAAAAAGCTATCTTCATAAATACAAACCTCGATAAAAATAGATTATATAAATTATAACCCAAGAATTAAGATTATGCACTCTATAATATAAAAAAGCTCGCAGATTTTTCACGAATTTTTCTCTTTTGGATTTCTAAATATAGAAGAAAACTGTAAGCTTTATTCAAAAGTCGGCGAAAATCAGGAAGAACTACAAGGTGATTTTTGAAATTCCGATTTATAAAAAACTTGTTCAGCCGAGGATAGGAAATCGGTTCTCCGGGTTGCATTCCGATTCGTGGCATAATTTTATTTTGAACATAAAAAATATTTTGCACTTGCCATGCATTTTTTAATTTCTGCCGCACGAACTTTCGCCGATTTTTTGCCTGCGGGGTTTTTTCAAAACGGGTGCATTTTTTTGTTTTTGCTTCCGGAAAAATGCGGTCGTCTTTTTGCCGTTCATATAAAAACGGCACCGGATTCCTTTATGATTTTCTGCAAAAAAAACGGCAGGAATCTTTAAAAAGCCCGCCGTTAAAAAAACTATCCGTAGATAGGCTCAAAGTCTTCTTTTGTATGCCCGCACAAAGGACACTCAAAATCGTCAGGAAGTTCTTCGCCCATGTATTCGTACCCGCAAATCTTGCACCGCCAACCGACAATCTTTCGTCCGTCATTCGGTACGGAATCCTTTTTTGCCTTCGGTTTAAGGTCGGTATGATAGTCGGCATATGTCAGCGGCGCATTGGAACCGGAAACCCATGCGTCTTCCACCTGAGCCACAAAAAGAGTGTGAGTTCCAAGATTTTCCGAGGAAACGACCTTGCAACTGAAAACCGAACAAGCTTGCGTCAAAATGTATGGGCAACCATTTTTGTCAGTCTTGTACTCAAAATCCTTGAATTTCTGGACGTTCCGCCCGCTTTGAAAACCGAACCGTTCGATGATATCCATGGTACAAGTTTTGTCCAGCACGGAAAGACTGAAATACCCCGACTTTTTTATCATTTCGCAGGTAAGGTTTGAGTTTATCGAGGCAACTGCAAGTCTTGTAGGCTCGGAAGCCACTTGCATACAGGTGTTTGTGATGCAGGCGTTCACATTGCTCCCATCTTTTGCTCCCAGTACAAACAGCCCGTACGAAAGGCTGGACATTGCCTTTTTATCCATCAGATTTGCTCCCATAAAAGAGACTGCCTCAAAAGTCGGTTACTTTTTCAACAGTCCCATTTTAGACACGTTCGCAACAAGGCAAGGACGTGCGTTCAACATATAAATTTGCGTTTAAGCAAACTTGGGCAACCACAAGCCGTGCCTTCAATACGGATTGTTGTTGCCGTTCCCATAAAACAGAAAGAAAATTCGGCTGACTATTTTGTAGCCCAAAGTCCGTGCAGATTGCAATAGGCGTAAGTCCTTTGCAAATCGTCGCCATCCTTCAACGCAAAACTTGCCTTAGGCTCTTCGCCTGCCGCCAAAGTCTTCAACTGGTAGCCGTCATTTGAAACAATCGCAATCCATTCGATGAAGTGCTTTTCTTCCATCGGATGCGTCACAGAACCAACCGTCACTTCCACCAAATTTCCATTTTTCACAGCAACCGGAACGTGTTTTTCAACGGCGGCTTCCGTCGTATTTGCCACAAGTTCGCTCATCGCTTCGTCGCAGCAAAGCGTGTCGCACGCAGAACCCTTCAACATTGCGACAACTTTGCCGCACTTCTTGCATCTGAAAATTTTCAAATCCATAATTAGTTCTCCTCGGAAAGATTTCCCGATCTCTCCTTTGCTTTATTTGAACAGCCCGGACATATTCCGTGAAACACAATGTCATGCGTCACGGCTTTAAATCCCTGCCGATTCAGTCCTTCCTCGACTTTTTTGAATTGCTCGTCCACAGCCATATCGATGTCCGAAAGCCGATTGCACACCCTGCAATGAAAATGGCAATGCTCATGCATATAACTGTCAAAGTGGTCGGGCGCATTTGGAATCTGGATTTTCCGTATAATTCCCTGCTCCGAAAGAAGGTTCAGATTTCTGTACACAGTCCCGCGGCTTATCTTCGAATCCAAAAGCCTTGCGCGGGTGTAAATCTCGTCCGCAGTCGGATGGTCTCCGTTGCCTTCCATAAGAGACAAAATCAGTGTGCGTTGAGCGGAATTTCTTCCCTGCATCCCCTTCCCTCTTTTGAACAATTATAGCCCTTATTGAGAAATAAAGCAAACTGATAATAGGACTTATTCCTAATTAAGGAAGATTTATAGCCCGCCGGAAAGAAAAAATTGTTCGAAGGATTTTTTGCGCTTCCGTAAGAAATTCGTTCTGTCGAAGATTTTTCTGGCAAAAGAGCCGCCTTGCTTTTACGCCCCGCTCTCTTTTTTACCCATCGCTTTTTTGTAAGTCTTTAATTGTCGCCGAAACGTAAATCTGACCTGCGGACTATTTTCGTTCCCTGCCCGAAAAAATCGGCTTCCAATTGCCGTCGCTATCAAGCTCCAACACCTGCATTTCGTCGCCTTTCACAAGACATTCAAAATTCAAAAAATCCGTGTACCTTGACCCTGACGCAGAAACCGCCTGCGGAAGTGTATGTTCCTCTGCGCCAAGCCCTTTTACTTTTATGAAGAAAAGCGTTCCGTCCGAAAGAGAATAATACTTTACAAAAAGCGATTTTCCGGAATCGGAATCATATGTTGCGCTGTAAATAAGGTTCACACCAAGCTCGTTTTTGTTTTTGCAGGATGAATTCAAAAAAATCACCGCCGCCGTCAAAATCAACGTAAAAAAAATCTTTTTCATTAATATCCTCCCGGATTTAAATCCTGCATTGCTTCATATGGCAAGTCCAAAGCCTGTTCGACTTTTGAAATGATTGATGAATTATACTCTATCTGAAAAAAATTAAAAGAGTCCGCAAAGAACAAAGCCGAACGGCAGAATAAAAACCAATGCTAAAGATTTTTACAAAAACATCTGAACTTAAACAGAAAGCGGAAAGATTAAGCATTCCGAGAAAACAAAAATATCAAAACGCTAGCATTTCCAGACGAAATTTTCGTTTCCTGCGCCCAATGAAAAATGATATTTTACAAGCCCCAAATCCGCAAATTGATAAATTCCGCCTTTTGAAATAATTGAAACCTGATTTCCTTCGCCTTTTATGAAAAATGCCTGCTTGTTCATTGCCGTCGGCGCAAGAAGAGCCGCTTCCACTCCACGCCGGAACCATTCGGGTTCTTTTCCGTTGTAAAAAGAAACCTGTTCCTGCGTTTTTGACTTATGCGGCTTTCCTTCCGTTCTGCCATACCCCACCGCAATTATGCCGATAATTTTATCTCCTGCGGGCGCAAGTTTTTCGCATATTTTCCGTTTGTAAGTTCCGCCAATCCACCAAGTGTTCAGCCCCAGCGTTTGGGAATACAGCATCAAATCCGCTCCCGCATATCCAAGATTTTCCTCAAGAGCCGGACTGTCTTTTCCGGAAAGCAAAAAGAAATTCCGCATTCCTCTGGAAATAAAAATCCTTGCAAAAAAAGGAAGCACGATTCTATTGTTTTCTATTAATTTTATATGCAAATTAAAGCGGGCGTTATTCTCCTCGACCCTTTCAATCAGCCGATTTTCAAGGACATCGGAAAGCGGTATATCGGTATATTTTCTTACAGTATGACGTTCTCTCATGGCTTCATGTAAAGACATAACAAACCTCTTTTGACATCCGTTCGTTAATTAATTTTATCATTGAAAGCCGGATTTAGATAGTAAAAATATAGTTATATTTTGCCCAAGATTTTATTTGCGAAATTCCGAGAAAAATCGTCTGGAAGTCCGGTTCCGATTTAAAATCATTTTTTTGACGGATTTCGGCTTCGTTCAGCAAGCGAAAACAAAAGCGGATAAACGAACATAGCCCAGAATATAAGCGTAAAATATTTTGCAAAATGCTGCCAATGCTCTCCCATAAAAGCGAAAAGTTTTCCCAAAAGCAAAAACAGAATCACAAAAGAAAGCGAACCGAACACGGAACGCAAAATTTTCACGGACTTTTTCACAGGGATTTCAAATCCGATAAAATGCCGCTCAAGCCGCCAGCCCAAAAGTCCGCCAATCATAAGTCCTGCGGCGGTATAACAATCGGTGAGCATTTTATACGGGTCGGCAAGAAGGCTTCCGTCTTCCGCATAGTCAAGAGGATACGGCTTAAGCGAAAGATAAATAAGGCAAGCGGTGGAAATTATAATTCCCGAAGCGGCAACAAAACTGTCGAACGATGGTCTTTTTTCAAGAAAGCGGGCGATAAGCCTTGTAACAAAAAGCATAAGTCCGGTATGCAAAATTGCCGCGCCGACATCCAAAAACGAGTGCGCACCAAGCCAGTTCCGCGAAAAAGCCACAAGCAGAATCAGCAGCACAAAAACAACTGTCGTCCAAGTTTTTTTTAAGAAGAGCGCAAATCCGCCGAAAAATGCAGCGGCAATCGTTGTGTGTCCGCTGGGAAATGAATAACCCGTAGCACCATTTTTTGCGGCGGCATCAACGTAAAGCCTTTTATCCAAAATCCACGGTCTGTAGATGCAAGCAGTGTTTTTTATAAGCTGGTTCACTGAATCCGCCGAAAAATAACCCAAAAGAATCGCCGCCCCCTCCCGCTTGTTCACAGACCAATAAATTATCCCTGCAAAAACCGGAAGAATTTTCACCATGATTTCCGAAACGAACAAAAACACGTAGTTTATAAATCCGGGAGCTACCTCCCTGAGCGACTGCAAAGCATACAAATAGTCCATACGATTCCCCTTTCCGAATGCATTTTTTGAACGTTTGAAATTATATCCTACATTTCCGTTTTGTTCCTTGACTTTTTAAAAGCGATTAATCAAAAACTTGCGGAAAATTTTAATAAAATCCGGCGGAAAGTCGGTTATTTTCGGCGTTTATAAAAGTCGGCGCAATTTTTAATTCATCAACCGCACAAAAACAAAAATCAGAAACTCAGAAGATAAAAAGCGGTTGCAAAGTCAAATCTGATTTCTGCAAAGTTCGTTTTGCAAACCTGTTCTGCCACTATTAGTTTTGTTTTTTTTACACTAATATGAGCCGATGGCTTCAAAAAACTTTGACTTATATAAACTGCTGTCAAAAAATCCTACGCTTTCCACGGCTCAAAAATTGCGTTTCGTATGGAAATTGAGCGTTCCCGGAATAATCGCACAAATTTCTTCAGTGGCGATGCAATACATCGATGCCGCAATGGTCGGTGGGCTTGGAGCCGCCGCTTCCGCTTCTATAGGACTTGTAGCATCTTCCACATGGGTTTTAAGTTCCCTTGTTCATTCTCTTTCCATTGGATTCACAGTTCAGGTGGCGCACGCCGTCGGAGAAGGAAATCAGGAAAAAGCAAAACGGATTCTTATGAAGTCCATTGCCTCATGCCTTGTGTTTTCTGTACTTTTGGGGCTTTTGGGGCTTTCAATAAGCGGAATCCTTCCAAAGATTCTAGGAGGCGAAGAACGGATTCTGAGAAATGCATCGACATATTTTCTGATTCTAGCCGCTTCAACTCCGCTTTATCAAATAATATATCTTATGGGCGGAATGCTTCAATGCAGCGGAAACATGAAACTTCCAAGCATACTGAACTCGCTTCTATGCATTTTGGACGCCCTGTTCAACATCCTTTTCATAAAAGTCCTCTGCCTTGGCGTTATGGGAGCCGCCCTAGGAACAGGCGCAAGCGCTCTTGTGATTGCATTGCTGATGACGTTCTTCACGCTGGAAAAATCCGAATATCTTGGAATAACACACGGAAGATGCCCCAAAAAGACGATGGACAAAGGTGAATCGGGAGCGGAAATAAACCGAAATGCAATAAAACTGGCATTCCCAATCGCCGTAGAAAGCGTAGCCGTCACAGGTGCGCTTGTAGTCATAACAAAAATCACCGCCCCCCTTGGAGCTGTCGCCCTTTCGGCAAATTCATTCGCAATAACGGCGGAAGCCCTCTGCTACATGCCCGGCTACGGAATCGCAGAGGCGGCAACAACACTCACAGGACAGAGCGTAGGCGCAAAACGAAATGACCTTGCAAAAAGCTTTTCATGGATTACAGTTTTTACAGGAATGTTGATAATGGCAGTCATGAGCATAATCATGTACATCGTCTGCCCTTTTGTGTTCAGATTCTTGACTCCGATTCAAGAAATCCGGCAACTTGCCACAAAAATACTCCGCATAGAACTTTTTGCCGAGCCGCTGTTCGGAGCCGCAATCGTAGCAACCGGCGCGCTCAGAGGACAAAACGACACCCTCGTCCCAAGCATCCTGAACCTCATCAGCCTTTGGATAGTCCGGCTGGGGCTTTCGTTCCTGCTAGTAAAAAGGTTTGCCCTGGAAGGCATTTGGATTGCAATGACCGTAGAACTTTGCCTTCGAGGGCTTTTAATGCTGGCAAGACTTTTATTTTTGGGAAGAAAAAAATAGTCAGGCGGTCTCTGCACCTACCGGCGTTCCGCAGCCCGCCAGAGGCTCGGTCTGCGCTTCGCTTGCCTTTTGCTTCGCAAAACTGCTCCATGCCGGCGCCGTAAAAATCCGTGAACAAAAAATCTCCGCTCCCTGAAAATTAGGCTTCGATTCTTGTTTTGTCAAAAAAAGGCGAACTTAAAAACTTTTCAAGACTTTCTTTCCACCCGGGAATTTCTTCGCCAAGCGCATCTTGGATTTTTACCTTGCTCAAAACAGAATAAGCCGGCCGTTTTGCCGGCGTAGGATATTCTTCCGTGGAGCATGGATTTACAGCACAGTTTTTGTTTGAAATCCAGCCAGCTTTTGTTCCCAAAGTTTTTATTTCGTTCGCAAAATCCCACCAAGAAATCTCTCCCTTGTCTGTAAAATGATATGTGCCGTATGGAATTCTTCCGGCATTTTTGATTATCTTCACGATAACCGCAGCAAGGTCGCCGGCGAATGTCGGGCTTCCAAACTGGTCGTTCACAACCTTTACCGAATCGCGGCTGTTCATCGCCCTAATCATGGTGTAGACAAAATTTTTCCCAGCCCAGCCGTAAAGCCAAGCCGTCCTGATTATGTAATAGTTTTGGGCATTCGAAGTTATTGCATTTTCGCCGGCTGCCTTTGTCTTTCCGTAAACTCCAATCGGAGAAACCGGCGTATCTTCCGTATAGGGCGCGGTTCCGTTCCCGTCAAAAACATAGTCCGTGGAAATATGAATCAATGTCGCCCCGATTTTTTTTGCTACGGAAGAAAGATTTTCCGGTCCGCTTACATTCAGCTTTTCGCACAGCGCAGCGTCGCTTTCCGCCTTGTCAACCGCCGTGTATGCCGCACAATTTACGATAAAATCAATTTTTTTTCCGGCGACAAAACTGCTGACGGATTTTTTGTCCGTGAAATCCACGTCCAAATCCGTTCCCAAAAAATCAATTCCGTTTTCATTAAACTGACGGGAAATCTCGCTTCCCAACATTCCTTTGCAACCAACAAGCCAGACCATATTATCTTCCCTGCTCCGTGTAGTTTCTATTAATCCAGTCCTTATAAGAACCGCTTTGAATGTGGCTTATCCAGTCGCCGTGTTCCAAATACCACTTGATTGTGCTTGAAAGCCCCTGTTCGAATGTCATCTTGCGCTCCCAGCCCAATTTTGTTTTTGCCTTGGTGCAGTCGATTGCATAACGTCTGTCGTGTCCGGGACGGTCTTTTACGTAGGTGATTGTCTTTTTTACCTCGTCAGGATTTTTTCCAAGCTCTTTTGCGGTAAGGTCAATGACTGTGTTCAAAAGCTTGATATTCTCCCATTCATTTTCTCCGCCAAGATTCCATTTCTCCCCGGACGGAGAATTTTTTACAATCTGCCAAACCCCGCGATTATGGTCTTCCACATAAATCCAGTCGCGGATGTTCTTGCCGTCTCCGTAGACAGGAAGATTTTTTCCGTCCTTTATGTTGGAAATCATAAGCGGAAGAAGTTTTTCAGGAAACTGGAAAGGCCCGTAATTGTTCGTGCAATTGCTCAGCGTTACAGGAAGCCCATAAGTGTGAAAATACGCCATCGCAATGTGATCGGAACTTGCCTTGGAAGAAGAATACGGACTCCTAGGGTCGTAAGGCGTGGTCTCAAGAAAATATCCGGTTTCGCCCAAAGAACCGTAAACCTCATCGGTGGAAATGTGATGGAAAAGCACGTCATCACGCATATAGCCGTCTTCTTTTTTCCAGAACTCCCTTGCAACGTCAAGCAAAGTGAATGTTCCCATCACGTTTGTTTTCATGAAAGTTTCCGGTCCCAAAATCGAACGGTCAACATGGCTTTCCGCCGCAAAATGAATCACAGTGTCTATGTCGTATTGCCTCATTATGCGTTCGATTTCCGCACGCTCGCATATGTCAACTTTCTCGAAAAAATATCGCCTTTCTTTTCCCGAAGTAGAAGATTCCCCGTATTTTTTTTCGATATCCGCCAAGGATTCCGCATTTCCGGCATAAGTAAGACAATCGACGTTCACGATTCGCCCTTCAAACCCGGAATCCGTGAACGCTTTTCCGCCGGCGGTGGACTCGCCAAAAAGATAGTGAATGAAGTTGCATCCGATGAAGCCCGCGCCGCCGGTAACTAAAATGTTGCTAAGTTTTCTGTTTACCATAATTTCTCCAAAATCCGCAAAAGTCAGTTTCCTATCCATTTTGCGTTCAGGTCAAAATATTTTTTATCAAGGCTGAACGCAGGATGATTCTTGTCTTTTTCGCTTAAAAGCGCATTTTCCGCTATTCCGGGAAGGACGCTTTCCCAGTCGATTCCTATGACAGAATCGTTCCACATGATGCCGCCTTCATCTTCCGGATGATAGAAATCCGTGCATTTGTAGGCAAAAGTCGCCGTATCAGAAAGAACGCAGAATCCGTGGGCAAAACCCTCAGGAATGTAGAACATATTCTGTTTTTCGCTATCAAGGACAAGCCCGTGGTGTTTCCCGAAAGTAGGACTTCCAAGACGAATATCAACGGCAACGTCAAAAACTTTGCCTTCCAGCGCACGGACAAGTTTTCCTTGCGGATGATTTTTCTGAAAATGAAGCCCACGCAATACATATTTTGACGAGCGGGACTGATTATCCTGCACAAAGCGCATGCAAAGCCCTGCATCAAAAAAATCCTTTTCGCTGTAGGATTCGAAAAAATATCCCCGGCTGTCCCCAAAGATTTTCGGTTGGATTTCCCAAAGTCCTTCTATCTCAAGTTTTTTAAACTCAAACGCCATTTTTAAACTCCATAATAATCTGCGCAAAATGCGGCAAGGATTGTAGGGGCGGCGAAGCCGTTCCGGAGCGAAGCGCAGGAATGAGCGGTTAGCGGAACCCCGAAAAGCCTGTTTTTTATCTGCCGCAAGGCAGATAAAAAGCCGCCCTTAAAATTTTCTTATATTTCGATTGGAACTATTCGGCGACAAACCTCAAATAACGTCCGTAATCGGTTTTGTAGCCCGCCGCCAAATCCAAAAGTTCTTTTTTGGAAAGCCAGCCGTTTTTGTATGCGATTTCCTCGATGCAACTGACGTACAGCCCCTGGCGTTTTTCGATTGTTGCAATGAAATTGGACGCTTCAAGAAGACCGTCGTAAGTTCCTGTGTCAAGCCACGCCATGCCGCGCCCCAAAAGCTCGACCTTCAACTGCCCCCTGGAAAGGTACTCATTGTTCACGGCGGTGATTTCTATCTCGCCCCTGGCACTGGGCTTTACGGCAGAAGCGATTTGCACAACGGAATTGTCGTAAAAATAAAGACCCGGGACGGCGTAGTTCGACTTGGGATTGGCAGGTTTTTCTTCGATTCCAAGCACATTCCCCTCGGAATCAAACTGGACGACCCCATATGCACTCGGTTCTGCGACATAGTAGCCGAAAATCACCGCCCCCTTTTGCGCACGGACTTTTTCGGCAGCATTTTTCAGCGTGGAAGTGAAACTCTGACCGTAAAAAATATTGTCGCCGAGAACGAGAGCCACATCATCGTCCTTGATAAAATCCTTTCCGACAATGAAAGCATCGGCAAGCCCCCGAGGACTTTCCTGAACGGCGTAGGAAAACTCCATGCCGAGCCATTTTCCGTCGCCAAAAAGTTCCTTGAAACAGCCGATGTCGCGGGGCGTGGAAATAATCAGAATCTCCCTGATTCCAGCCAGCATAAGGACGCTAAGAGGATAGTAAATCATGGGCTTGTCATAAAGCGGAAGAATCTGTTTGGAAACCGCCTTAGTGATAGGATAAAGCCGAGTGCCGGAGCCTCCGGCAAGAATAATGCCTTTCATGTTTTCTCCTATGCAGAAAATATTGTAGCATAAAACCGGCGACATGGAAACAAGACGGATATGACAAATGTGGAAAAGCGAATTTTGGGAATTTAAGAACTGGCGGATTGATTGTGATTTTAGTATAAGAATAAAAATTGCCCGTAAGCAAGAAATGATATTTTTTCGGATTGAATTAAATCCGCGGTGCTGAGATTCCGACGCAAAATGTAAAACAAAGTCGGCGCAAAAATCGCATCGGAAAGGGAACTGCCTACCAGCAACCTTACGAACAACTTTTGCGCCAACCAATGTAAATTGAACTAAGTTCCGTTTTTCTTTGCTATAAATTATTTCCCTTTTCTGTTGGGATTCAGTTGTCCACCGCGATTACCTTGGTTTTGGTCATACTGGCGGTTTGTGCCGGCTGTTCCCTTGTTGGGATTTTGCATATTTGACTGATTGTCTGCCGGTTTTATCGGTTTATCATTACTCATAGATTCCTTCCTTTGAAATTGGGCGACCGCAAGCCTTTGTCAAAAAGCGAAGATTGCCAAATTTCTGCATTCGTGCTCGACAAGCGCACATATAATACGCAAATTTGCATAAACAAACTTGCAATGTATTTTCAGCCGCGCCATTTTGCGGCTGAAAATAAACATTCCTTAAAAATTGACGGATAACTTTGGCAGCCTTATTTGTCTAGCGAAGTTAGCCCCCGAATCTATTTAAAAACAACGCCGATTTTAATCTTTCCGCCTACGATGTCAGATGCCTTTACCGTGTACCACATTGTCGAATCGGTATTGTATTCCTGCTTGACATCGTTTACATACCAATTCTCGGCGACTTTCCCCGTAGGCAGAATCGCCTCAAACCTTAATTTATCCTTTTCCTGTATAGGGCTGCCGCTTGTAACATCCGTATAAGGATATGAATTCGTGTTCTTGCATTTTATACTCGCAGGATCGAATTCTACAGTCCCTTTTTCCGCATCTTTGAAAACTACGCCGATTTTGAGTTTCCCGCCTGCGATGTCGGATGCCTTTACCTTGTAGATCATTGCCGAATTGGTCTCGTATTTCTGCTTGACATCGTTTATATACCAATTCTCGACGATTTTTCCCGTAGGCAGAATCGCCTCAAACCTTAATTTATCCTTTTCCTGTATAGGGCTGC
>ERZ772957.16-NODE-16-length-129091-cov-7.503534_pt1 | contig 129091 bp, 115 predicted proteins | sample MGYA00580682_ERZ772957 | MGnify/ENA primary metagenome ERZ772957 (study PRJEB29015, sample SAMEA2737921) | human oral metagenome | biome: human oral; feature: human-associated habitat; material: dental | place: China | collected 2025 ... | reverse complement strand
TGCGACATCTTGCTCCCAAAGCAAGCGCGCTACCAAACTGCGCTACATCCCGATATCGCACTATTATAATGAGCAATCAGGAAAAAGTCAAGAAATCGCTGATAAAATGAAGTCTGCGGCAGCTTGCTGTAGATTTTAGATACACTGACACATACATAATAAGGTCTATGTGGAGAATTCTAGGGCATAGACAGAGCGAAAAAGATGTGCCAAGATAGCGCAGCTGAATTTATCAGCATTTCCTCAATATTGCTGGGCGGCAGCGGCAAAATATCTACCGAGCGGCATGGTGTGTGGCCTCTGCGCATGAAAATGCTCGAGGATCCAATCTGTACGCGGAGATTCTATATGAGCGGCGGGATTCCCGAGCGGGTCAAAGATCTCAAAGGGAACAGCTCCGTCAAGGCGAAACTCATGGATCGATTTTTTCGTATAGCGCAGCTTTGACTTTTCATTCTCTGCAGCATAGTCAATTGCAGGCAGCGGCAGATGGATCAAAGAGCGTGCGGTAACCTCATAGAGCCCTGACTTTTTGTTTTCCAGCAGAAGGTTCAAATCGCCAAGGTCACTGTAGTACATGAGATATTCGGCAACATATTTCGGATAGCCATCGACTGGGATTCCGTTGAGGGATTTGATGACATCGCCCGGCGTAACTGCCGCGAGTTCTGGATGCCGCTTCGTATCAACGGTGTCAATGATCCATTTTTGCTTCTCGGCGTGACCTTTTAGTGTAAATCCGTAATATTTTGTTGGATAGAGATCTGCATAGACTGTCTGTGTGATATATCCAATTGTGTCGAGCGGATGAATGCTGCTCGACAGGGGCTCCCAATAGTCCCAATTCACCCATGTTCCTGCAGGTTCTTCACGGAATGTCACATAATGCACCTCTGCCATGGACCATGATGGATGCAGGGCAAATGAGGGGAGATTTCCCACATCGGAGAAGACGTATTTATTTGACGTTTTGGCTCGTCCGCTGTCATAGTGCGCGTTGGAACGATAGGCGATGGCATCGCGCAGCTCTTTTGCCGGCATCCCTGGATAGAAGATGCTGTACTTTGGTCCGTATGCATTACATTCCTCGATGGAAAGCGCGAGCCAGCGCGGAATACGTTTTACGAGAGGAGAGATCTCGTCACGGCTTGCCTTGCCGTTGGGGGAATAATAGAAGTAAGCGTTTACCTTCCCTTTCTTTGCTGATTCCTCGAGCGCAATCCAACGGGAGAGATCGCCAGCGCGATACCAATAATCGGTATAGTCCTTGGATGGGATGGTTTTGATCTCCGCTGCAGGGACCGGGGTCAGTTCAAATGCCGTGTCCTCTTTCGTTCCGATGGTGAGGCGCGGGATGGTTCCATCGCTGCCGTATTCACCCTGCACGTGGAAAAGGTACTCGATTTTGCCATTCTTATGTATTTCATGCAGTTCATAAGCACTGTATAAATAGGGGATGGAACGCAGGAATTTCGTTTGGACATCGCCTTGTTTTACAACACCCCATGTCTCCATAGTTGGGGGACGTTGGACTTCAATGCGGCGTGTCTGGGGTTCTTTCCAGTCCACATGATAGGGATCAGGCTGCGAATCCTCCGCATATGCCGTTGCTGAAACTGTAACGGAAAAGAGGAAAACGGCGGCAGTGAGACGGAAAAAGAGAGGCACCATGTCAACCCAACCTTTCCTTTACTTCACAATATGCTTTCCGCCGAGGAATCGCGGCTGCCAATAGTCGTTGGAGAGTGCGTCAATGCGCACTCCCTTGCTCGTAGAGGCGTGAATAAACTCGCCCTTGCCAAGGTAGATGCCGCAGTGAGATGCGCCCTTTTCATAGGTCTCAAAAAAGACGAGATCACCAGGGACGAGTTCCTTCGTGCTCTTGGTGTGCAGGCCAAGCTTGTACTGCTCATCGGCAGTGCGTGGAATGGTGATGCCCTGTTTTTGAAAGACGTATTGGAGGTAGCCTGAGCAGTCAAATCCTTTTGGTGTCGTTCCGCCGAAGATATAGGGGGTACCCATATATGCCTTTGCCGTCTTGATGAGAGCGGGGACTTTGCCTGACGGCAGGATCTGTGTTCCATTTGGTGCGAGTGGAATTTTTTTCGGCGCGGGACGCGGCACGTCAATGCCCCAAGGCCGCTTGGCAGGGGCGTTGCGCAAGGCGCGCCATGTTGCATTGTTGACGACACCCGTAATCTTTATTTTGTTGTCACGCTGAAACATGGCGACAGCATGTCCTGTCTCTTTGTTAAAGATGCCGTCGATGTTTTTGACCGGGTAACCGGCATTTTGCAGAGCACGCTGCAGAACGAGTACGTCGTGCCCGTGCGAACCCTCGCACAGGGGGGGGGAGGCGTATGCCGTTCCTCCAACGAGGAGCAAGGCAATGCCTGTACAGATGACAAAGCGGTGCAGGGGATTCATCGCGATCTTCCTTTCCATATTATGCGTGCTGTACGTGCTCAATTCCTTGACCGAGTAGTTTCATCACATGGTCGTCGTCGATCGAGTAGAGGACTTCTTTGCCGTCTCGCCGGAACTTGACAAGCCGTGCTGCGCGCAGTACACGCAGTTGATGAGATATTGCCGACTGCCCCATTACCAGACTGTCGGCAATGTCGCAAACGCGCATTTCCTCCGTTTTTGTAAGCAGGGAGAGAATTTTGATGCGGGTTGGGTCGCCCAGTGTTTTGAAGAGATCGGCGAGACGTTGTGCTGTATCTGGATCGATCGATTTTACAGGGACAGAGGTCATGCGTTTTAATATCCTTTCATGACGGGTCAGTAGATTTTATTGATCTCAAAGCCGTTTTCTTCCAACGCATGGACAATGCGGTCAACATGATCCTGTCCGTGTGCTTCGACGGTGACGGTAAGCTGCACCTTTTGGAAACTGTCGGTCACCATGGTCTGATCGTGGTCGAGGCGGATGACGTTGGCATCCTGTTCAGTGAGAATCTGAGCGACATTGAGCAGCTGTCCCGGTTTATCAGGAAGCTGTACAGCGAAGCGGAATACGCGTCCGCGTGAGATGAGTGCTTTGGAGATCAGCGCAGAGATGGTGGATATGTCGATATTGCCGCCGCTGATAAGCACGGCGATTTTTTTATCCTTCGTGTGGAGTTTCTGCAGGGCAGCAAGGGAGAGTACTCCTGCCCCCTCGGCGATCAGTTTGTGTTTTTCGATGAGGGAGAGGAGGGCGCTCATGATCTCCATCTCGGAGACGGTGATGATCTCGTCGAGATAACGGCGGCAGAACTCCCGCGTAAGTGTTCCCGCCGTGCGCACAGCACACCCGTCGGCGACGGTGTCGGCAGAGGGGAGCGTGATCGCGTGGCCGCAAGAAAGAGCCGCTTTCATACAGGCGGCGTTTTCCGGCTCAACACCGATGACTTTTACCTGTGGGTTGACCGTCTTTACGCCGAGTGCAATACCGGAGGCAAGTCCGCCGCCGCCGATGGGAACGAGGATGGCATCCACGTCCTTGAGCGCGTCGATTACCTCGAGAGCGATCGTGCCCTGCCCGACGATGACGTTGCGGTCGTTGAACGGGTGGATGTAGACGTAGCCGTGCTCTTTCTGCAGTTCGAGGCTGTGAGCATAGGCGTCGTCGAACCCGTTGCCGTGGAGTACGACGGTCGCGCCGAAGGTCCTCGTCGCCTCCACCTTTAGGATCGGTGTCGTTGCCGGCATGCAGATGACAGCCTTTACGCCAAGTTTCTGAGCTGAGTAGGCGACGCCCTGCGCGTGGTTTCCGGCCGATGCGGTGATGACGCCGCGTGCACGTTCCTCCTCGGTGAGCATGCTGATGCGGTTGTATGCACCGCGCAGCTTAAATGCTCCTGTTGTCTGGAGGTTTTCGAGCTTTAGATAGGTTGCATTGCCGGAGAGGTCGGAGAAGTAGTCGCTGTATACCAATGGTGACTTACGGACGATTCCTTCGAGTCGCTTGGCAGCAGCATAAATATCGGAAATTCCTGTAGATTTTACAATTTCCTCATCGGTCAGGACTTTTTGCTCTTCTCCCATCATTTTACCTCCATAATTATTATAGAAGCTAGTCTATCATGTTCAATGGTGTGCGTCAAATTCTTTCTTTTCGTATGCAGAAAAGTTGTCGGAATAAAGAAGGAGTTCGACAGAATTTCGCGAATAAACTTAAAGAGAGCATAAGTACAGTATGCTTGTACTTGCTTTCCATACTGAACAGAACGGAGGTGCGTCATGGCATATTCCTGGAATTGGCGTATTCTGGTTCCCGTAGATGGAACAAAGGAGGCACTGAGTGCTGTTCATTTGGCAGGAGAACTTGCGCTTGTGATGGAGTCCCCCCTTGATCTTCTCTATGTATCTCCATTTGACGAGAGTACGGATGAGGGAGATGTACCATGGCTTCCTGCAAGTATTGTGCGTCCAGCTGCAGAGGAGGCACAGGAGATCTTTGCCGTGGCGGAGCCACTGCTTCCTGCACATGTCGCTCATGTGTGTCACCACCGTACTGGTATGCCGACCGATGAGATTCTGCATTTTATCGATGAGATGGGTATTAGATTGGTTGTTATTGGTGGGCGCAAGCATTCGCGCGTGACGGGGCTTCTTCTCGGTAGTGTTACACAGGCTGTCTTGGAATATGCGCATTCCAATGTCCTTGTGGCTGGGAGTGCATGAGGTTGGGTATGAGAGAAGTGAGGAGGTACTTCCATGATTAAGAATATTTTGGTGCCGGTGGATGGATCTGAGGGTGCAGACCGTGCGATTGAAAAGGCGGCAACGCTTGCCAAAATCTGCGGGGCAAAGTTGAATTTCCTATACGTGGCAAACATCAATCAGCTTGCCATCAATGCTGTCCTGTCGGATGCGATTCTTGACTCAGTGACGAAGGCAGGCAATGTCATCTTGGATCGCGCTATGGAGATGGTACCGGAGGGGGTTGAGAAAGAGTCATTCTCAGATACGGGCTCACCTGCGGTCGTTGTGCTCGATTTTGCAGAGACGAATGATATCGATCTCATCGTCATGGGCAGCCGCGGCCTTGGGGTCGTCAAGGGAGTTCTGCTGGGCAGCGTCAGCCAGTATGTAGTCGAGCAGTCCAAGTGTCCTGTTCTCGTGGTAAAGTAATGCCCGTTGGTTGATTCTTTTAAGCTGCCGCACAGATGCGGCAGCTTTTTCGATGCAGGCTGGGGAGGGAATGATGGAGGATCAGCGCTTTGCGCGGACGGAGATGTTGCTCGGCGATGCGGGACTCACGTGCCTTGCGGCGAGCTCGGTAGCGGTGTTTGGCGTTGGCGGGGTCGGCTCATTTACGGCAGAAGCGCTGGCGCGTGCTGGTGTGGGCAGGCTGACGCTCATCGACCACGATACGATCGACGTGACGAATATCAACCGCCAGATTCATGCACTCACCGAGACGGTGGGAAAAGCCAAGACCACGGTCATGGCAGAGCGCATCCGGGCGATCAATCCCCATTGTCAGGTACGCGAAATCCGTGCGTTTTATCTGCCCGAGGAGGCGGATTCCTTTTTTGAGGCGCATTATGACTATGCCGTGGATGCAGTGGATACGGTGACGGCGAAGGTGGATCTTGCCGTGCAGTGTCAGGCACGGAATATACCGCTCATTGCGAGTATGGGGGCAGCCAACAAGCTCGATCCGACGCTCTTTGCGGTGATGGACATCTATCGCACCAAGGGCGATCCGTTAGCGCGCATTCTGCGAAAAAAGCTGAAGGACCGCGGCGTGCAGCGTCTCACGGTTGTCTGCTCGCGCGAGCGTCCGAAGCGTCCCGCCGCGGGCATCTGTGCGCCGGCACCGGGTCAGCATCTGGCACCAGGCAGTGTGTCCTTTGTGCCGCCTGTGGCGGGGATGATTATGGCGGGGGTTGTCGTACGGGCGTTGACGGGTGCAGCGGTGGAGGTATCGTCATGAGAGTTACAGTTCTCGGATGTGGGCGTTGGGGCTCATTTCACGCGTGGTATGCCCACCGTATTGGTCATGCAGTGACACTGTGGGGGCGCAGAGGATCAGAGCATCTCGCGGCATTGGAGAAGACACGGACGAATGAGTTCCTGCCCATCCCACCTGAAGTTCATCTGACGGATGATCTTGCGGCGGCCCTGCAGACGGCAGAGATCGTCATCATCTCCATCCATGCACAGGCACTGCGTGCCTTCCTGCGTGATGTATATGCACGCGGTCTGGCGGAAGAGCTCTGCACCAAGCAAATGATTCTCTGCATGAAAGGCCTTGAGATTGGCACGGGAAAGCGTCTGACCACCGTAGTCAAGGAAGAACTCGGCGCAGCCATACAGCCTGTCGTCTGGGTTGGGCCCGGGCATGTGCAGGACTTTGTGCGCGGCATTCCGAACTGCATGGTGCTCGCGGGGGAGGAACGGGCGGTTCTGCACGATCTGGTGGAGGTGCTCGGCAGTCCGCTCATCCGCTTCTATTATGGGGAGGATCTCCTCGGCACAGAGGTCGGCGCGGCAGCGAAGAATGTGATAGGACTCGCGGCGGGAATGCTCGACGGCTTTTCCTACGCCAGCCTGAAGGGGGCACTCATGGCCCGCGGTGCCCGTGAGCTTTCACGTTTGGTGCATGCGATGGGGGGTGACGGAGACACCATCTATGGACTGTCGCATCTTGGTGATTACGAGGCAACACTTTTCTCCCCGCACAGCAACAACCGCCGTTATGGGGAGGCCGTCGTGCGCGGTACGGCAGGCGACTTTCATAAGATCGCCGAGGGCGTCTACACCGTTGAGGCATTGATGGCTCTTGCCGCGGAGTATCATGTTGAACTGCCCATCTGCACAACGGTGTATGAAATCGTCGCGCATGGGTGCGATCCGCGTGAGCAGCTGATGCAGCTGTTTCTGCGGCGCAACAAGAGCGAGAAGGAGTAGGGCATGGACGGGCAAAAGCACATCGACGTCGTCGCAGGCGCGATCCTGCGCAGCGGGAAGGTTTTCGGCGCATGCCGCTCCTACGGAGCGTACGCAGGGATATGGGAATTCGCGGGCGGAAAGGTCGAGCCAGGGGAGACGGATGCGGCGGCGCTTATGCGTGAGATGCAGGAGGAGCTCGGCGTTGTGGTTGCTGTGGAGGAACTGCTCGGCACGGTTGACCACGACTATCCGGAGTATCACATGAACATGCGCCTCTATCTCTGCCGGCTTGTGGAGGGAGAGCCGCAGCTGTGTGTCCACTCCGAGGGGCGGTGGCTCGGGCGCGCCGATCTCTACAGTGTCCCGTGGTTTGCGGCAGACATGGATCTCATTCGGAGAATTGAGCCGCGTCTGCGCTGATGTTTGACAAGAGGACGTGCGAAATGCTATAATACGTTTCGTATTTCCCCAAGCCGAAGTGGCGGAATTGGCAGACGCAGCAGACTCAAAATCTGCCGCTGTGTGAGCAGCGTGCCGGTTCGACCCCGGCCTTCGGCACCATTTGAAGATCAGTCGTTATGGCTTTCGAAAACTCCCTAAGAGAATGTGAAACTCTTAGGGAGTTTTTATCCATACGCATGTGTTTCTCATACTGATTTATTGGTTGACACAGCGCGTGGAAGCGCGTATATTTAACAGAAAAATTTAGAGAAGCACTGATAAATGGGTGAAGTTTCTCGGTACTTCCTTCGAAAAGTGGAAAGGATGGGTTCCCTTGGCGCATTATTACACTGAACCGTCGCATACGTTCGGAGAGTATCTGCTCATACCTGGCTACTCCTCGGCGGAATGCTTCCCCGCGAATGTTTCCCTGTGTACGCCGCTCGTCAAGTTTCGCCGTGATGAAAAGCCGGCGCTTACGATGAATATCCCGCTGACTTCGGCGATCATGCAGGCGGTCTCCAACGATACCATGGCGATTGCCCTCGCCAAGCAGGGCGGCATATCGTTCATCTATGGCTCGCAGTCCATCGAGGCAGAGGCGGCTATGGTCGCGCGAGTAAAGAACTATAAATCGGGCTTTGTCAGCAGTGATTCGAACATCAGTCCTGACACAACACTTGGCGGGGTGCTTGATCTTCTCGCCAAGACGGGACACTCGACCATGGCAGTCACGGAGGACGGTTCCGCGAACGGCAAACTCGTCGGCATTGTGACGAGCCGTGACTATCGTGTTTCCCGTATGTCGCTCGATACGAAGGTGCATACGTTCATGACGCCGTTCGAGAAGCTCGTCTGGGCGGATGCGGATGCGACCTCGCTGACGCTCGCCAACGATCTCATCTGGGAGCACAAGCTCAACATGCTGCCGCTCATTGACAAGAATCAGCGTCTGCGCTACATGGTATTCCGCAAGGACTACACGGACAACAAGGAAAATGAATTGGAGCTGACCGACGACAACAAGAGCTACATCGTCGGCGCGGGTATCAATACGCGCGACTATACAGAGCGCGTTCCTGCGCTCATCGGCGCGGGAGTCGATGTCCTCTGCATCGACTCCTCGGAGGGGTTCTCTGAGTGGCAGCGCATGACGATCCAACACATCCGTGAGGAGTTCGGTGATACGGTCAAGGTCGGTGCAGGCAACGTTGTGGACGGTGAGGGCTTCCGTTTCCTCGCGAATGCGGGGGCGGACTTCATCAAGGTCGGCATTGGCGGCGGCTCCATCTGCATTACGCGCGAGACGAAGGGCATCGGACGCGGACAGGCAACAGCACTCATCGATGTGTGTGCCGAGCGTGACAAATACTACAAGGAGACGGGCGTCTACATCCCCATCTGCTCTGACGGAGGTATCGTCTACGACTATCACATGACACTTGCACTTGCCATGGGCGCGGATTTCCTCATGCTTGGACGTTACTTCTCGCGCTTCGATGAGAGCCCGACGGACCGTGTCATGGTGAACGGCACCTACTATAAGGAATATTGGGGCGAGGGCTCGAACCGTGCGCGCAACTGGCAGCGTTATGATCTCGGTGGGAGCAAGAAACTCTCCTTTGAGGAGGGCGTAGATTCTTATGTCCCATATGCGGGCCCACTAAAAGAAAATGTGCAGACGACGCTCTCCAAGATCCGCTCCACAATGTGCAACTGCGGTGCGCTCAGCCTGCCGGAGTTCCGCGACAAGGCAAAGCTCACCCTCGTTTCCTCGACCAGTATCGTCGAAGGCGGTGCACACGATGTAATCCTGCGCGACAAACTCGGACGAGATTGACAAAGATCGGAAAAGACGCACAACGGGTGCGCCTTTTCTTTTTTCACATTTTGTGGTAATATCAACCATAGAATTTTGGGGAAGTACAAATGAAATGACATTTGGCTGATCCTGCACGAATTCATTTCTGCGGTATGGCGGAGGAGAAATGCAGCAAGGCGCAATCTTTGATATGGATGGGCTGCTCTTTGATACGGAGAAGGTGTATCAGCGCGGTTGGTTGGTCATCGCCGATGAATTTGGTGTACCGCGCAGTCCTGAGTTGGGCAAGGAATGCTGCGGCACGAGCGGTGAGACAATGGCGGCAGTTGTGCATTCGTTCTATCCGACAGTGGATGCCTACGCCTATTCACGCCGCGTGGACGAGTACGTCCGTGATACGGCGGCGAAGAACCTGCCAGTCATGCCGGGGGCATGTGATCTGCTCCATTATTTTCGTGTGCACGGCGTGCGTATAGCAACGGCAAGCAGTTCGACGGTGGAGCAGATCGAGAGAAATCTCGCGCAGAGCGGGCTGAGAGAGTACTTTGATGCCATTGTAGGCGGTGATATGGTCGAGCGGGGGAAACCCGCCCCCGATATTTTCCTGCGCGCAGCTGCTGCAATCCAGACTGCACCAGCAGACTGCTATGTCTTTGAGGATGGCTACAATGGGCTGCGCGGCGCATCGGTAGCGGGCTGTATGTCGGTAATGATTCCCGATACACTGCCGCCGACGGAGGAGATGCGGAAGATCTGCACGGGGATTTATCCATCGCTGCACGCGGCGTTGGATGCGATCAAGCAAGGGAAGCTGTGACATATTTCCATAGTGAGGTAAGGTAATGGACGAACAGAAAACCATGATGTTCTCCTTCGGGGAGGATAAGCCGAAGGCAGATGTCGTCATACGCGATGTGAGTGCAGCAATGCGGGAGAAGGGGTACAACCCGATCAATCAGCTGGTCGGCTATCTGCTGTCCGGCGATCCTGCGTATGTGACAAGTCACCGTGAGGCGCGTAGCAAGATACGCAGCCTCGAGCGGGACGATCTGCTCGATGAGCTCGTGCGCTTCTATCTGGAACACGAGAAATGAAACGCTATATGTCACTCGACCTCGGCGATGCGACGATCGGGATTGCGGTCAGTGACCTTCTCGGGCTGACGGCGCAGGGTGTTGAGACGGTGCGGCGCACGAATATCGAGGCGGATCTTGCTCATCTTGGACAGCTCATGCAGGAGTATGAGGTCGATTCGCTTGTGGCTGGTCTGCCAAAGCACATGAACGGCGATGAGGGAGAGCGCTGCAGCATCGTGCGTGCCTTTATGGCAGAGGTGGAGGAGCACTTTCCGGGAACAGAGGTACACTACTGGGATGAGCGCCTCTCGACAGTCGCCGCCTCGCGCGCTCTCATTGCCGGCGATGTCTCACGAAAAAAACGCCGCAAGGTAATCGATAAGATGGCGGCGGTCTATATTTTACAGGGCTTTTTGGATCGACAGAATATGGGAAATCACGGATAGAATATGCGCCAGGAGACGTGCACTAGATTTATCCGTGATTTCCTTGATTGAAGGAGCAGAGAAGATGGATGAACAAGAAGAACTTCACGATGAGGATGTCATTGTCGTTATCTCGGATGAGGAGGGAGCAGAGCACTACTATCGCGAGGAGATGATCGTACCGCTTGGAACGGAACGGTTTGCCGTGCTCGTGGCACTCCACATGGATGCAGAGGGAGCACTTGAAGACAGCGACGATGAGGACGAGGCGACGATTGCCAAGATCATCGTGGATGAGAGCGGCGAGGACATCTACACAGATCCGACGGACGAGGAGTTCGAGGCGGTCTGCCGCGCCTATGAGCGTCTTGCAGAGCAGGAGGAAGAATAAGGGGATAGTAGGCTTTATCAGCAGATCAATGCTGTTCTGTGGAGCAGGAGACTGCGCGGGCTTACGACACTGAAGCAAGAGAGGATGGATTTTGTTGCAGGAGTCATTGCGGGAGTTGCGGCAGAAGACACGCGACTTTCTGGAGCACGCTGAATGTCGGGAGGCTCTGCGGGCGGTTTACCGCGGAAAGGGAACCCCAAAACAAAAGAAAATGATATTTGGTGGGGCAGCTGCGGTCGCCCTCCTCTTTCTTGTTTTTTCGTTTTTGATCGCGTCGCCGTCCGCCTCGCCCACCACTGAGGGGACACCTGTGTACTTTACCGTACGCCCCGGGATGGGGGTCAGCAGCATCGGCAAGGAGCTGCATGAACGTGGTGTGATCGACAGTGAGATGAAGTTCTGGTGGACGGCGAAGCTGAACGGACTTGAAAATAAGGTCAAGACCGGTACGTTCGCCATGCAGACCGGGATGACGCCGCGTGATGCACTGGAAAAACTCGTCTATGGCAATACCGTCACGATCCGCTTTGTGATTCCCGAAGGGTTCGGCGTGAAGGAGATCGCCGAGCGACTGGAAAAGGAAGGGCTCGTGCACGCGGATGACTTTATGGAGCGTGCCAAGACCTTTCGTCCCTATCCCTATATGGAGCAGCATGAAGATGTACGTTATGCGGCGGAGGGGTTCCTTTTCCCCGACACCTATGAGCTAAGCGATTCGTTCGATGCCGACTCGATCATGACGATGATGGCGGAGAATTTCGATCATCGCCTGACGAAGGAGATGCGCGACCGCGCCAAGGAGATGCACCTCTCGATCTATGAGCTCGTGACGCTCGCGTCCCTCGTGGAGAAGGAGGCGTATCATGATGAAGATCGCCCGATCATCGCGCAGATCTTTCTGAAGCGCCTGCGTCTCGGAATGCCGCTGCAGGCCGATCCGACCGTGCAGTATCTGCTTGATGAGCCGAAGGAAGATCTTCTCTATAGCGACACGGAGGTTGCGTCGCCCTATAATACCTATCAGAATCTCGGCCTGCCGCCAGGACCGATTGCAAGCCCCGGTACAGCGTCGCTGATGGCCGTGCTGCATCCAGCACATACGAACTATCTGTATTTCGTGGCAGATCGGAATGGAAAAAATTACTATGCAACGAATTATTCGGAGCACCTCGCCCTTGTCGATCAGGTGCGCTGATGCAGTGAGGGGGCTCCGATGATGTGCAGACCTGAGCTCCTTGCTCCTGCGGGGACGATGGAGAAGCTGGAGGCAGCGCTCCGCTATGGCGCGGATGCAGCGTATCTTGGCGGCCGACAGTTCAGTTTGCGTGCATTTGGCGGAAACTTTGCGCAGAACGAGATTGCGGCAGCCATTCGCCTTGCTCATGGGATGGAAAAGAAAATCTATGTGACAGTCAATGCGTTCCCGCACAATGAGGATCTGGTATCACTGCCGGACTATCTGCGCTTTCTCAAAGAGGCAGGAGCAGATGCCGTCCTCGTCGCCGACCTCGGTGTCTTTATGTGTGCACGCGAGACGGCACCCGGTCTTCCCATCCATGTCAGCACACAGGCGAACAATGTCAACTGGCGCACGGTGCGCGCGTGGCAGGAGCTTGGCGCGGCGCGCGTCGTGCTCGCACGCGAGCTTTCGGCTGCGGAGATACGGGAGATTCGGCGGGCGACGGACGTGGAGCTGGAGCTGTTCGTGCACGGTGCTATGTGTATCTCCTATTCCGGTCGATGTCTGCTCAGCAGTTACTTTACGGGGCGCGATGCGAACCGCGGAAGCTGTGCCCAGTCCTGCCGCTGGAAGTATGCACTGGTCGAGGAATCCCGTCCCGAAGAGTACTATCCCATTGCCGAGGATGAGCGCGGCACCTATATCATGAACTCGAAGGATCTGTGCCTGCTCCCGTATCTGGACGAGGTCGTCGCATGCGGTGTGGACAGCCTGAAAATTGAGGGGCGCATGAAGAGCGTTCACTATGTGGCGAGCGTTGTGAAGGCATATCGCATGGCGCTGGATACCTGCCTGTCGGAGCACCCATACCATGTCGAAACATCGTGGCTGGAGGAACTGAACAAGGTGTCCCACCGTGCGTACACCACGGGCTTTTTCTTTGGAAAGACAACGGCGGAGGATCAAATCTATGGGGCTTCGTCCTATGAGCAGACCTCGGAGTTCGTCGGCCTGGTGCGTGCCTATGATGCCGCGACGGGACTAGCAGAGGTGGAGCAGCGTAATCACATGCGCGTTGGACAGGAGATTGAGATTTTTCAGCCGACAAGAGCATCCTTTCGCCAAATTCTCGATGCCATGTGGGATGCGGAGGGGACGCCGATCGACGCCGCACCGCACCCGCAGCAGATCGTGTGGATACGGCTGGTGCACCCCGCAGAGCCATACAGCATCCTGCGCCGCGATGTACCAATGAAAAAGGGGGATGGGTCATGAGCACGGTGATTCGCCGCTATGCGTGTGCCGAAGGGCGCGTACAGGGCGTGGGCTTTCGCATGTTTGTCCGCCAGCAGGCGGTGATGCGTGACATCACGGGCTGGGTCAAGAATATGTCGGACGGCACGGTGACAATGGAACTGCAGGGCCCGGCGGATGCCGTCGAGGCAGCATTTGACGCCATGCGTGCAGGAAATATGTTTATTCGCGTGGATCATCTCACGATCGAGGAACGCGCTCTGCTTGACGGGGAGCGCAGCTTTGACGTGCGCTATTAGAGGAGTATGATGAGAAAAGTATTGGTGCTGAACGGGCCGAACCTCAATATGCTCGGGACACGTGAGCCGGAGATTTACGGCGCGCTGACACTTGCCGACATCAACGAACGCCTGCGCCGCCGTGCGGAGCGTGCAGGCCTTGCAATCACATTTCTTCAGTCGAATCACGAGGGCGTCTTGGTGGATGCCATTCAGGCAGCACGCGGGAACACAGACTACATTATCCTGAATGCCGCTGCCTTTACGCATTACAGCATCGCCATCCGCGACGCTATTTCTGCCGCCGAAGTTCCCGTCATTGAGGTACATCTCTCGAACATCCATCAGCGTGAGGAGTTCCGGCATCATTCGGTGATTGCACCGGTCGTTTGGGGGCAGGTCGCAGGGCTGGGGGCAGAGAGCTATATGGCGGCACTTGAGGCAATCATCTGCCGTATGGAGGGATACGATGGAGATTGAGGGGCGAGTCGCGCGTCTGCGCGCGCTCATGGCAGAGAAGGTTCTGGACGGGGTGCTCGTCACCAAGGAGGAGAGTGTCCATTATTTCAGCGGTTTTCGCGGCGACTCCACGGCACTCCTCATAACCCCCGAGCGGCTTCTTCTCATGACAGACAATCGCTATACGGAGCAGGCGCAGCTGCAGGCACCAAGCTATGATGTCGTCGAACAGCATGATGGCCTGAGCAAAAAGATTGCAGAGGCGGCACAGGATCTTGGGATTCTCGCGCTTGGCTTTGAGGGCGGCGCACTGACCTGTGATCGGTATGAACAGATGAAGCCTATGCTGGGAGAGATCTCCTTTGACACGTCGCTCTCCCTCGATGCACTGCGCATGATCAAGGATGCGGATGAGATTGCCGCCATTCGCCGTGCCTGTGCGATTGCCGATGCGGCATTCGCGCACATCATCACCATCATTCGCCCAGGCATGACGGAGTGCGAGGTGGCCGCTGAGATGGAGTACTTCATGCGGCGCAAGGGCTCGGAGCGCCCTGCCTTTACGACGATTGTCGCCTCGGGGGTGCGGGGCAGTCTGCCGCACGGCGTGGCAAGTACGAAGGAGATCGCGCGCGGCGAGCTCGTGACGATGGACTTCGGCGCGGTCTATGAGGGCTACTGCTCGGACATCACGCGGACCATCTGTGTCGGACGGGCAGACGCGCATCAGCGTGAGCGCTATGATGCCGTGCTCATGGCGCAGGAGCGTGCACTCGCGGCACTGCATCCCGGGGTCACAGGGATCGAGGCAGACCGCGTGGCACGCGATGCTCTCGCTGAGAAGAATCTTGCACAGTATTTCGGACATGGGCTTGGGCATAGCCTTGGGCTTGAGATCCACGAGGAGCCACGCCTCTCGAAGTCCTGTCCCGTCGCACTGCAGGAGAATATGCTGATTACTGATGAGCCTGGGATCTATATTCCGGGCTGGGGCGGAATCCGTATCGAGGACACGGTACTCATCACGCATGACGGAGCGGAGCCGCTGACGCACGCGCCAAAAGAATTTATTGAAATATGTATATAAACCCGCTATAATGTGTAAAGGTATAACAGATATGGAGGAACGAACAATATGATTAACAGCACCGATTTCCGTACAGGCTTGACCATTGAGTACGATGGGGGCGTCTGGCAGATCGTTGATTTTCAGCATGTGAAACCGGGAAAGGGTGCCGCGTTCGTCCGTACGAAGATCAAGAATGTCGAGACCGGTGCCGTGGTGGAGCGCACGTTCAACCCGAACGAGAAGATGCCTGCGGCTCATCTCGAGACGCATACCATGCAATACCTCTACGAGGCGGACGGCGTCTATACGTTCATGAATACGGAGACCTATGAGCAGACAGAGCTGACGCGCGAGCAGTTGGGCGATGCGTTGAACTACCTCATGGAGAACATGGAAGTGGCGGTACAGCAGTTCAAGGGACGCATCATCGGCATCCAGCTGCCGAACTCCGTCAATCTGAAGGTCATCGAGTGTGAGCCGAGTGTCAAGGGGAACACTGCGACGGGTGCGACGAAGATGGCCAAGGTCGAGACCGGTTATGAGGTGCGCGTACCGCTCTTCATCAACGAGGGAGATGTCCTGCGCATTGATACTCGCACGGGCAGCTACATCGAGCGCGCCTGAGTATAATCACATTGGATTTGGAGGGTATGAACATGGACAATGAGAAGGATGTTGTAAAGAAGGAAACAGGCCTTGGGACGATTCGCGTCGCCGATGAGGTTGTCAGCATTATCGCAGGGCTTGCCACGACGGAGGTCGATGGAATTGCGGGTATGAGCGGCGGTATCGCCGGCGGCATCGCCGAGATCCTGGGGCGCAAGAATTTCTCTAAGGGGGTCAAGGTTGAAGTCGGTGAGAAAGAGGCTGCGGTCGATCTCTACATTATCGTCAAGTATGGCATCCGCATTCCTGAGGTTGCCCTTGCGGCACAGGAGAATGTCAAGCGTGCCATCGAGACCATGACAGGGCTGTCTGTGGTCGAGGTAAACGTGCATGTGCAGGGCGTCGGATTCCCTGAGGAGGAGCCGAAGGTCGAGGAGTCGCGTGTACACTAAGTGCAGTCGGGGGGCTGTGAACCATGGGGATTCTTAACCGTCTGCTCCTCCTGCCGTATGCGATTCTCGGTATGGCATTCGCCGTTGCCGCCGCTGCGGCGGCACTGCGTATCCTGCCTGAGAGTATCTGGCTGAATGAACTGCGCTATGCACTGTCCCGTCAGGAGCTTCTTGCAGGCTGTGCGGTGTATTTTCTGTTCAGTCTAAAGTTCTTCTTCGCGGTGTTTTCGCATTTCTCATCTTCTACACGTACGGACGGGGAGTTTATGGTGGTCGAGACACCGGCCGGTTCCGTTCAGGTAGCACTTTCTGCCGTGCAGGGGATCGTAGAGCGTACTGCGCTGGCCATGCAGGAAGTGCGTGAGGCAGCGGCAGTTATCGTGGTGCATGAACATCGGAAAGACAGCGCAGACGCGCCCATGCATATCGAGCTGAAGATCAGCGTTGCGGATCACGCAGCACTGGGACAGGTGACGGAGCAGCTGACGCAGAGCGTTCAGCAGCACATTCATGAAGTCCTAGGTGTAGCCGAGGTGCTGGTCAAGATCAGTGTGACGGAGATCGGCACGTCCGGCGCGGCAAAACGCTCCGTGGCGTAGTGGGAGGTGCGCATGAAAGAATATCTGCTGCAGCTCCTGCAGGAACAGTGGATGTACCACCGTGGACGGACAGGCGGACTGGTGCTTGGAACGCTGTTCGGCATCTGTGTCCTGCTGTTCGGGTTTTGGAATATTGTCTTTGTGATTCTCTGCGCCGGCCTCGGCATGTATATTGGGCTGCAGTCGGAGCATCGACGCTGGTCAGAGATCATTGATCTGTCGGGACTGAGGAATCTCTTTCGGAGGATGTCATGAGCCGCAGACACGCGCGTGAGGCGGCGCTTTTGACACTCTTTCAGCGGGAGTTCGATCATGACCGGCCGCCGATTGTCGCGGCAGGGGATCTTGCCAGCGATGCTGTGGACGGATTGACGGAGAAGGATCTTGCCTATGCGAATAGGCTCGTGCAGGGAACGTGCTCCGTTCAGCCAGAGATTGATGCGGCGATTGAGTGCATGTCAAAGGAGTGGAAGCTCCATCGCATGGCGCCCGTGGATCGCAACCTCATCCGCATGGCGTACTATGAGATGTGCTATCAGGAGGAACGCATTGACCCTCCGATTGCCATTAACGAAGCAGTGGAGCTGGCAAAAAAATATGGGTCGGACGATGCGGGCCGCTATGTAAACGGTATCCTTGCTGCGCTGCAGAAATCAATGGGATAACAGATGAAAAAGAATCCGTTGCACAGTCGGTGCAATGGTTCTTTTTTTATCGCTATGGGGGAGAGGTGATTATGACCGTTCACAGTGTCAGTGATGTAACGCGCTATATCAAGGGAATGTTTGAACATGAGCCGATTCTGTCGGATCTCCTGATTCGCGGCGAGGTGTCCAACTACAAACGCTATCCATCGGGACATGCCTACTTTACCCTAAAAGATGCAGGCGCAAGCATGAAGTGCGTCATGTTCAACGGCTATGCGCGAAATCTGCGCTTTGCACCCGAGAACGGGATGCAGGTGATCGCAGGCGGCAATATCTCCGTCTATGAGCGTGACGGAGCATATCAGCTCTATGTCAGCTCCTTGACCCCCGAGGGCGCGGGGGCACTTGCCCTCGCCTTTGAGCAGATGCGCGACCGCCTTGCCGCCGAGGGGCTTTTTGATGAAGGACATAAACAGCCGCTGCCGCGCTTTCCTCGACGCATCGGGATTGTCACGTCGTCGGCGGGAGCGGTGCTGCGCGATATCCACAATGTCTCCAAGCGACGCTGGCCGGGCGTGCAGCTCATCCTTCATCCCGTTTTGGTACAGGGCGCTGGTGCGGCGGAGCAGATTGCGGATGCCGTGGCATTTTTCAATGAGAAATACCCGGTGGATGTCCTGATCGTCGGCCGCGGCGGCGGGAGTGCAGAGGATCTTTGGGCGTTCAATGAGGAGGTCGTCGTCCGTGCCGTCTATCAATCGCGTATTCCCGTGATCTCGGCCGTGGGGCATGAGACGGATACGACGCTTGTAGATTTCGTCAGCGATCGACGCGCGGCGACCCCGTCGCAGGCGGCGGAGTTTGCCGTTCCTGATGTGGTGGAGATAGAGCGGTTCCTCATGGGACTGCGCGCACGTCTCGACGCGGGACGAAAGCGACAGATCGATCACGCCGGCGCGCGTCTGAGCACGCTCGTTCAGCGGCCTTGGTGCGCCAATCCGCGCATGTTGCTCGCCCCGCTGATGCAGCGCAGTGACCGCGCCGCGGCGGAACTCCATCGTGCGGCAAAGGAGCAGAGCGTCGCAGCGCGACATCGCCTTGAACTCGTGCTGAAGCGGCTGGAGCTGCTCAACCCCGTACGGGTCCTCTGCCGTGGGTTCAGCATTGTGGAGAAGGACGGACGTGCCGTGAGCCGCGTGAAGGACGTCACGGCGGGCGACCGCGTGAACATTACATTTGCGGACGGCAAGATATCTGCCGTCGTGGAACAGGCAAAGGAGCAGCAGAATGGCGCGTAAAAAAGAGATGGCGTTTGAGGAAGCACTGGGGGCGTTGGAGCAGATTGTTGCTGAGATCGAGGCGGGTGATTTGGCACTCGCCGATCTCATGGCAAAGTACTCCGAAGGGATCAAGCTCTCGGAGTTCTGTGCCACGTCGCTGCGGCGCGCGGAGGAGACGATGGATCTCCTCGTGCGGGAGACGGCGGACGGCGTCGCACAAGAACCGCTGAAGATCGGAGGCTGAGATGAAGGAACGTTGGCGCGAGCGGCAGGAGCTGGTGGAGCGTGCGCTGCAGGCGGAGCTGGATCGGACGGATGTACTCGATGATACGCTGCGGCAGGCGATGGCATACAGTCTAATGGCAGGCGGGAAACGTCTGCGTCCTGTGCTCCTCATGGCGGCAGCGGATGCGGTAGGAGCGGATGGCGCCAAGTTCCTGTCCGTGGCGTGTGCACTTGAGATGATCCACACGTATTCCCTCATCCACGACGATCTCCCGGCGATGGACAACGACGACTATCGGCGCGGCAAATTGACCAATCACAAGGTCTTTGGCGACGGCATTGCCATCCTTGCAGGAGACGGACTCCTGACGCTCGCGTTTACGGTCATCCTGCGCCAGCAGGATGTATCCGCCGATACCCTCCTGTGCGTGGTGGATGAGATCAGTCGTGCTGCCGGTGCTGAGGGGATGGTGGGCGGACAGGTGCTCGACCTGCGCGCAGAGGAACATCGCATCTCGATGGAGGAGATGCGCCGTGTCCACATGGGCAAAACGGGGGCACTCTTTCGCGCAGCTCTGCGCAGCGGTGCAATCCTCGGCGGTGCGTCCGAGGCACAGCTTGCTGCACTTACGACGTACGCGGAGCAGTTTGGACTTGCCTTTCAGATCACGGATGACATTCTCGATGTTGTCGGGACGGCAGAGGACATTGGAAAGCCCGTCGGAAGTGATGAGAAAAACCACAAGTCGACCTATGTCTCCCTGACCTCACTCGATGAGGCGCAGGAACTTGCAGCACAGACGGTGAAGGATGCATACGCGGTGCTCCGTGATTTCGGCGCGGAGGCAGATTTTCTGCGTGAGCTGGTGTCCTATCTCGTGTATCGGAAGCAGTAGGGGGCACCATTGAAGAAAGAGCGTTTGGATGTGCTGCTCACCGTACAGGGGCTTGCACCGAGTCGTGAACGCGCGAAGCGCCTCATCATGGCAGGACAGGTGCTCGTCAACGAGCAGCGTGTGGATAAAGCGGGCGCAACCGTTCCCGCCGATGCAGCACTGCGCGTCGCGGGAGAGGATCTTCCATATGTCAGCCGCGGCGGACTGAAGCTCGCAAAGGGGATCGCTGCGTTCGGCATTCGCCTTGTGGGGCGGACGGCGGCAGACATTGGTGCGTCCACGGGCGGCTTTACAGACTGTATGTTGCAGAATGGCGTGGTCAAGGTCTATGCGATCGATGTGGGATATGGACAGCTCGACTGGAAACTGCGCACGGATGCACGCGTTGTCAACATGGAGCGTACGAACATCCGCAAGGTAACGCCGGACATGCTGGATCATGCACCGGATTTCGCCTCGATCGATGTGGCATTCATTTCGCTTGATAAGGTGCTCCCCATTGTGCGGACGCTCCTCTCACCGGAGGGAGAGGTACTCGCCCTCATCAAGCCGCAGTTCGAGGCGGGAAAGGATCGTGTCGGAAAGAACGGTGTCGTGCGAGACCCTGTGGTGCACGAGGATGTGATTGCACGCGTCCTTGCCACCGCAGAGAGGCTCGGCTTTGTTCTGCGCGGACTGACCTTTTCTCCTGTCAAGGGACCAAAGGGGAATATAGAGTATCTCCTCTATCTGGGGATGCAGGGCGGGCGTACGGCTATCGCGGATGAGGAGATCGCCGCTGTGGTGACAGAGGCACATCGTACACTGGATGGATGAGATGCGGAGCGGATTATGTTGACGGTTGCAGTTTTTCCCTATGTCGAGCGTCTTGAGACGCGGGATATTGTCCTGCGCATCCGCAGCTTTCTTACGGCACGAGGTGCGCGCATCATCCTGCCGCGTGCGCGTGCGGCGGAGTTTGGCATGGAGGAGTGCGGTGCAGACGATATCGAGCGTCTGCCTGCCGACTTTGCCCTGAGTCTCGGCGGAGACGGTACACTGCTCGGCATCTGCCGACGCTATGCGGAAAACCCCGTGCCGGTCTGCGGCATCAATTTGGGGACACTCGGCTTTATGGCGGATATTGAGCTCAATGAGCTGGAACGGCGTCTGGGACAGCTCTGTGCGGGGGATTACCGCGTGGAGCAGCGGCCGCTGCTCGCGGGCTATGTAACGCATCCATGCGGCGAAGAGCATTTTCTCGGCTATGCGATCAATGACATTGTGGTGACCAAGGGCGATGTGGCGCGCGTTATTACACTGGGGCTGACAGTGAACAGTACACCGCTGGTTGCATGCAAGGCAGACGGATTTATCGTCGCCTCGCCGACGGGCTCGACGGCGTACTCCCTTTCGGCGGGCGGGCCGATCATGAACCCGATGGTGCGCGGCATCCTGCTCACGCCTATCTGCGCACATACGCTGAACATCCGCCCGCTTGTCATACGCGAGGAGGATGTGGTGCACATCCATCTGCTTGATACGCGCCAGAGCATCATCGTCACCATCGATGGGCAGGAGACCACGCCGATCCGTCCTGATGATACCGTGACGGTGCGCTGTTCCGACGTGCGGGCGGGAATCATCAAATTTGAGGACAAAGACTACTATCAGACGCTGCGGACAAAACTCTGGAGAAACTGTTAGGAGAGAGCGGAATGAAACGTCGTCGTCACGACCTCATCAAACAGATCATCCGTGAAGAAATCATCGAGACACAGGAGGCTCTTGCGGCAGCACTCTGTGCGCGCCATGTGCACGTCACGCAGGCAACGATCTCGCGGGACATCAAGGAGCTCCTTCTCATCAAGGTACCAGCAGGGGGCGGACGCTATCGCTATGCTGTCGCACCGCAGGAGGGACAGCGTTTTTCCGAGACGCGCACGCGCCGTGTCTTCAAGGACAATGTGCAGAGCTGTGATTTCAGTGAGAACATCGTCGTCGTGCGCACTGCGCCGGGGGCAGCAGGAACGGTGGCATCTGCGCTTGACGCGTCGGCATGGTCGGAGGTCATTGGAACGATTGCAGGCGACGACCATATTTTCGTGCTCATCCGCCCGAAGGAGGCAGCGGCGGATATCGTTGCACGCATTCAAAAACTCATGCACTAAAAGGAGGGATGTGTGGTGCTGCACAGCCTACGAATTCAGAATTTTGCCCTTTTGGAAGAGGTGACAGTCGAATTCGACACAGGACTGAACATCCTCACGGGTGAAACCGGTGCGGGCAAGTCCATTCTGATTGGTGCACTGGGGGCAATCCTCGGACAGCGTGTCCCTGCCGACGTCATACGCAGCGGCTGTGATTTTCTGCGTGTGGAGGCTATTTTTTTCATCGAGGAAAACTCTGCCGTGTCCGCATTGCTCGCCGAGCAGGAGATCGAATGCGATGATGAGCTGATCATCGTACGCAAAGTATCGCGTGCGGGGAAAAGCTCTATTCTTGTCAACGGTGCCCATGTGACGCTGACCTTTCTCAAAAAACTTGCGCCGCATCTCGTGGACATCCATGGACAAAACGAAAACCTGGCACTTCTGCGCGAAGAGGCGCAGCGCAGCCTCCTTGAAGGCGGTGATGCCGATCTCGCGGAGCGTCTGGGTGCCTATCAGGATATCTATCGGGACTGGAAGACTCGGACGAAAGAGCGTGAGACGCGTACGGAGGAAAATGCGGAGATCGCCGAGCGTCTGGATATGCTCCGCTGGCAGGAGCAGGAGATCGCAGAGGCGGAACTCACAGAGGGAGAGGATGAGGAACTCGAGACGGAGATTCGCCGTCTCTCCCATGCGGAACGCTTGATGGAGCACGCCGCCGAGGCGAGCAATCTCCTCAGTGAGGATACGGAGGAGGGGGCTGCTGTTCTGACGGCACTATCGCGCGTCACGTACGCACTGGAGGAGATCGCGCGCTACGATGAAAGCCTTGCGGGGGCGCAGGCGATGATCGAGGAGGCGTATATCTCCCTGCAGGAGGCATCCTATGAGGTGCGGGACTACCTAGAGGGCATCGACGCAGATCCCGCCTCGCTGGACAAGATTCAGCTGCGTATGGATGTGATCGAGCGCCTCAAGAAGAAATATGGCGGCAGCATCTCTGCTGTTCTAGCGCGCCTCGAATCGCTGCGCACAGAGATCTCCTCCGCCGAACGCTATGATATGGACATAGAGGAACTGGATGCGGTGATTGCAAGGCTCCGTCAGCGCATGGAACAATGCGCTGCAGAGCTGACAAAACAACGGCAGAAGGTCGGTGCGGCACTCTCCGTAAAGATTGAACAGGAACTGCAGTGGCTCGGCATGAAGCAGGCACGTTTTCATATTGTCGTCACACCGGAAGAGCAGTATACGAGCCGCGGTGCAGATCGCCTCACGATGCTGTTTTCCGCAAATATCGGCGAGGCGGAAAAGCCACTGGAGAAAATTGCCTCGGGCGGCGAACTCTCGCGCATCGCGCTCGCCATCAAGTCCATCGTCGCGGCACGGGATACCGATGGTACAAGCATGGTGTTTGATGAAATCGACACTGGGATCGGAGGGCGCACTGCCCAGATGGTCGCAGAACGGATTGCGTTCGTCGCGCAGTATAAGCAAGTGCTCTGCATCACGCACTTGCCGCAAATCGCCTGTATGGCGGATGTACATCTCTATATTGCGAAATCCGTCGTCGATGGAGCGACGGTGACACGCGTCGAGTCGCTCAGTGAAAAGGAGCGCGTCCGCGAGATCGCACGCATGGCATCAGGGGACGATGTCACATGGGCGGCACTTGCGAATGCCCGTACCATGCTTGCGGGCGCAGCGTCAAAGAAAAGAGAACTGAAGCAGTTATAATACGCAGTGATCCTTTGGTAATAGGAATGAGGTCTTGATGAAGTACAATGATGTAAAACGTCTGATAATGGTTGGGCTGGTTGCTTCGTGTGCGGCGTTTGCCACAGCGGCAGAGGCGATGCCGACGGCCGTCGGTGCGGAACCGATGGCCGGAATGCCGTCGCCGCTCGTGGAGTATCCAAGCGTCCGCGACGCATGGGCAGTGGCCGGACTGCCGGTCTACACACCGACCCTCCTTCCTGTGGGCTATGCGCAGAAGAATGTTATCGTAATCGACAAAAGCCTTGCCGAAATCTTTTATCGCAACAGCGCCGGCAAGGAGATCCTCTTCCGCATGGCGGCGGGGAATGCAGATATCAGCGGTGACAGCACGGCGTACGAAGTGAACCAGGTCGTTCAGGCCGGACGGCAGTACATCCGCGTCAAGGGGACGGGGCGGCTGGTGCATCTTGCTCTCTGGTCGCGCGGCGGGTATACTTTCTCCCTCTCCTTCGAGGATCCGGTTTCCGTTGAGGCAGTGGAGGCAATCGTCACCACGATCACGTGGAACTAGGGAATCGCTGATAGAATAAGGTATGCCGGATTAGCGTAGATTTGTTCTCCGATTGAGGCAGCAAACCGGACGCATAGCAAGGGCTATGTAGAGGATTCGCTAACGAAAAGCGGGCGAAAAAGATGTGTCAAGATGGTCGTGCCGTATTTATCAGTGTTTCCTTAAACAGTGCGTCAAAGTTTTTGCGCGAATTGAAAAAATTTATTTGCACGCCCGCGATAGCCGTGTTATACTGTTAAACAGATTGTGTGAGTGGGATAAGGATTGCCGTGTATTTCGGTATGTGTTGGAGAGATCTATGGAGGTTATTTTAGCGGAACATCTCGGCTTCTGTTATGGCGTCAAACGCGCCATTGAGATCGCCAGAGAGAACGCTTCCCCCGATGGGACATCCAGTACACTCGGTCCGATCATACATAATCCGCAGATGGTGGAACGCCTGAAAGAGGAGGGCGTCGGCACGGTCAGTACCTTGGACGAGATGCAGAAGGGAACCGTCATCATCCGTTCGCATGGTGTTGGTCCGTCGGTGTATGCACAGGCGGAGCAGCGTGGGCTGGATCTTGTGGATGCAACCTGTCCACACGTCAAGAAGGCGCAGCTTTCGGCAAAGCAGCTCTCGGAGGAGGGCTATACCGTTGTCATCATTGGCGAAAAAAACCACCCAGAGGTCAAGAGTATCTTCGAGTGGACGGCGCAGCGGGCACACATTATCGAGAGCGAAGAAGAGGCAGCGGCGCTGCCAACTTTTGGGAAACTCGGCGTTGTTTGTCAGACGACGTTTTCGAGCAATCGCTTTCGGCACATCGCGTCTGTCCTTCTGGATAAGTCGCGCGACATCAAGATCCTGCGTACGATCTGCACGGCGACCGATATGCGTCAGTCAGCGGCGATCGAACTGGCAGGACGCGTAGATGCAATGATTGTCGTCGGGGGGAAGAACAGCGCAAACACGACACGGCTTGCACAGCTGTGCAGTGAAAAATGTCAAACCTATCACATCGAGACAGCAGATGAACTGCAGTCCGATTGGTTGAATCATGTTAATAAAATTGGTATTACAGCCGGTGCTTCTACGCCGGACTGGATTATCAAGGAGGTTTTTAAACAGTGTCAGAGCAGAGCATGAAGGAACTTTTGGAACAGGAAGATATGCCCGATATCCAAGAGCGCACCGTGGTCAAAGGGGTCGTTGTCCAGGTATCCCGCGATGAGGCGTATGTGGATATTGGCTACAAGCAGGAGATTCCTGTCTCCAAGAGGGATCTTGCCGTTCCTGCACCGGACGATGCACGCGATGTTGTGAAAGTCGGCGATGAGATTGATGTCTACATCAAGTCTCTTGGCGGCGATAACGGCGGCAGCCTCTCGAAGGTTGAAGCCGACAAGATGGCAGCGTGGAAAGACATCGAGGTCATCAAGGAGAAGGGCGAAACCGTTGAGGCAAAGGTTGCCAAAGAAGTCAAGGGCGGTCTCGTTGCTTACGTCATGGGACTACGCGGCTTTATTCCTGCATCCCAGATGGAGCTTCACTTCGTCAAAGATCTCTCCGTCTATGTTGATCAAACAGTTGAGGCAGAGATTATTGAGATCGACGTGCAGAAGCGCCGTCTCGTCCTTTCGCGCCGCAAGTTGCTCGAGCGTGACCGCGCAGAAAAGGAAGAGGCTGTGTTTTCTGCGATTGAACCGGAGCAGATTGTACGTGGTACGGTAAAGCGTCTCGTAGATTACGGAGCATTCATCGACATCGGCGGCGTAGACGGACTCGCGCATATTTCTGATCTGGCATGGCATCGTGTTAAGCATCCTTCGGAGGTGCTTGAGGTGGGGCAGGAGCTTGATGTCTACGTCAAGAGCGTGGATCGCGACACCAAGCGCATCTCGCTCTCGGTCAAGGATACGCTCCCGGATCCGTGGATCGAAAAGGCGGAGAAATACGCCGAAGGCGACTTCATCGAAGGCAAGATCATTAAGCTGACAGACTTTGGTGCATTCATGGAGATTGAGCCTGGCTTTGACGGGCTAATCCCGATGGGAGAGCTTGCCGAGAAACGCATAGAACGTGCAGATGAGGCAGTGCACACAGGCGACATCGTTATCGTCAAGGTGCTCCGCATCGACACGAAACGTAAGCGTATCTCTCTCTCCATCACTAAGGCAAAGCGTGATGCGGACAGCGCCGACATCAAGAAGTATGAAGGTGCATCTGAGGAGGAGAGCGAGCACACAAGCGAGTGAGTCAAGAAATATCTTGATCTACTTCAGTGCTCGAGTTGTACATAACTTTGTAAAAGTATAGCGTGCATTATCTTTGTGGTGACTCAAAAGTGAAAGCAAAAAGCGCAGGAGAGAGATTTCCTGCGCTTTTTGTATAAAAGAAAACCATGCGATAGCCGCGTGGTTTTATACAACGAAGATAGCCCTGCGTATACGCTCGGCTATCTTCCCCTTTGAATCGTAGCCTGAAGCATGCCGAGTATTGCATCTTCGCGGGCACTGTACGCAATCAAAGTTCCCTTGACTGATTTTATATTTTCGTGTTCGGTTTTATTAACTAGTATATGATGTACTATAAAAAATGGGAGTATCATTATTTTATCCCATCCATAACCTTTTGTATATATAAATGCAGGATATTTACAGAATGCGGGAATATTATTGAATCTGAAGCGAGGGAGATATGTTGCGCGTAACGGTATTAGCGAGTGGGAGCAAGGGAAATGCAATATATGTTGAACTGGATGGAATAAGGATGCTTGTAGATGCCGGTATTAGTGCAGCACGTATTACAAAAAGGCTACAAGCACATGGAATTGACCCCAAAAGCTTAGACGCTTTGCTTATCACACACGAACATATTGATCATGTACGTGGACTAAAAACATTTACAAGGCAATATCATGTGCCAATTTTTGCAACGTCAGGGACACTTTCTCACATCCCTGGAGGAGGAATGTTCTCTAAATATATGCAAAGCATAACCGAATCGATTCCAATTGGTAATGTTATGGTGCATCCATTCCCTATATTGCATGACGCAGTGGATCCATGTGGCTTTCGTATTACAGGCTCCTATTCCTGTACAATTGCAACGGATCTCGGGGTTGTGACCGATACGGTACAGAATGCAATAGAAGATTCAGATGTGCTTATTTTGGAAGCTAACCATGATATGGATATGCTACGGAAAGGGCGATATCCATGGTCTCTAAAACGGCGAATTCTATCAAATCGCGGGCATCTTGCCAATTCTGAGGCAGGATGGGCTTTAACACGAATGAACCACCCTCCTCATAAGGTGCTTTTGGCACATCTTTCCGAAGAAAACAACAGCCCTGATCTTGCTGAAAAAACAATCAAAGACATTCTTGCATCACGCGGTATGATACTGGATATTGAGACTTGTCAGCCAGAAGGCGGTGCAGAAATTATTCTGTAAAAAGGAGATGTAATTATGAATTCACAATCAAAATTTTATCAGCGTAAAGGCCCTATCTTGACTGCAGCAGCCGTTTTAGCATTGCTTGTTATTTTGGGCGGATGTTCGATGGGAACTGCTGCTGATAGTCGGTCGACAGTAACAAATCCGGCACAGACCGTTAACATCTCAAATGTTTCTGATGCACGAAACACCCCGGTCGTGCGCGCGGCAAAAGCTGTTGGTCCTGCTGTTGTAGGTATTACCAACAAGGCTGTTGCGCGTGATTGGTTCAATAACCCTGTTCAGACTGAGGGCGTTGGCTCTGGTGTTATCTTTCGCAGCGACGGATATATCGTTACGAACAATCACGTCATTAGTGGCGCAAAGGAGATCATTGTTTCCCTTTCGGACGGACGAACCCTAAAAGGGAAACTGGTCGGTCAAGATGAATTTACCGATCTTGCTGTGGTGAAGGTGGACGAGGATAATCTGCCAACAGCACGCTTTGGTGACTCAGATGGTGTGGTCGTTGGTGAACCTGCCATTGCAATCGGGAATCCAATGGGCCTGGAGTTTCAAGGCAGCGTCACGGCAGGTGTCATCAGTGCGCTGAATCGTACGCTCGATGTCAGCGATCGTCGTGTCAAACTTTTTCAGACGGATGCAGCGATCAGTCCTGGAAACTCCGGTGGTGCACTGGTGAATGCTGATGGAGAAGTCATCGGTATCAATAGTGCCAAAGTTGCCGCAAGCGGTGTAGAAGGTATGGGATTTTCCATTCCCATCAACACTGTTCAGGCAATTGTAAATGAACTGATTGAGAAAGGCTACGTGGCACGTCCATATCTCGGCGTTTCTGTATTCGATCCGACTACTGCGGCACGTTATGGTTATCAGCTAAACATTGACAAGGGGGTTTATATCTTCCGCCTTTCACTCGATGGTCCTTGTGGAAAAGCCGGCTTCCAGCGCGGGGATATTATCCTTGAAATCAATGGAGAAGAAGTAAATAGTGTTTCCGATCTGCGCAATAAGATTGCTTCCTATAAGGTTGGTGATAAGGTAACGGTAACATATGACCGCAACGATACAAAACATAAAGCAGAGGTTGTACTTGAAGAGATGCCGCAGGAGGATCGTTGAAGATCACCGTTGTCTGTGCTGGAAAACTGAAGGAAAAATATCTGCGTGATGGAGTCGCAGAGTATGAAAAACGTCTCCGCCCTTATGCCGATCTGCGTACCGTCGAGATCATCGAAGAACGCATGAAGGACCGACCTTCTCTTGCGGAGAAGGAGGAAGTTCTTCGCCGCGAGGGCGAACGGCTGTCTTCGCAAATCCCGAAGGGGGCTTACCTGATTGTTTTAGATGTGGGCGGCGAGCAGATGTCTTCCGAAAAATTTTCCGCACGGATTGATCGTCTGATGATCATGGGAGAAAGCCATATTGCATTTCTGATCGGTGGTCCCTTTGGACTGTCTGATGAATTGCGTCAACGTGCAGATCTGCGACTGTCCTTCTCACAATTTACCCTACCGCATCAACTGATACGGCTGTTCTTAATGGAACAGATCTATCGCTCGTTCAAGATCAGCCGTCATGAACCATACCATCTATAAATTGAGAAGAGTGTTCCTTTCTCTCCATTGAACGGGAGTAGGGGAACACTCTTTGTATTTGTAAATGCATATTGTATTCATGCCCACAACCGCTATACAAAACTTCATCCTCTATGCTATACTCATTCTCGTTCACCGGACAATCTCCAGGAAGGATAAGAGGGAGGAATTATTATGTCGAACATGAAACAGTACGTGGATGATATTTTAGATCTGGTATCGAAGCGTGACCCCGATCAAAGCCATTTTAAAAATACCGTCAGTGAGGTGCTGACCTCGGTTGTCCCTCTCTTGGAAAAGCATCCTGAGTATAAGGAGCACAAGATTCTGGAGCGCATGATCGAGCCGGACCGCATTATCTCCTTTCGTGTACCTTGGGTAGACGACAAAGGTGAGATTCAGGTCAACCGCGGATTCCGCGTCCAGATGTCCAGCACCTTGGGACCCTACAAGGGGGGGCTCCGCTTCCATCCAAGTGTTACGCTTGACATCCTGAAATTCCTCGCTTTTGAGCAGGTCTTCAAGAATGCTCTGACCGGCCTTCCCATCGGCGGCGGCAAAGGGGGGTCAGATTTTGACCCGCACGGCCGCTCAGATAACGAAGTCATGAAATTCTGCCAGAGCTTTATGACGGAGCTCTATCGTCATATCGGCCCGAATGTGGATGTGCCGGCAGGCGATATTGGCGTCGGCGGGCGTGAGATCGGCTATCTCTTTGGACAGTACAAGCGCATTCGTGACTCCTACGATGCGGGTGTTCTGACGGGCAAACGTACAGACTACTGGGGAAGTCTTGCGCGTACTGAAGCGACGGGCTATGGTCTTCTCTACTTCGTGCAGGATATGCTTGCGGCAAAAGGAATCGACCTCGCAGGCAAAACAATCGTTGTCTCTGGTGCTGGAAATGTCGCTACATATGCCATTGAGAAGGCGCAGGAATTTGGTGCGAAGGTTGTGACATGCTCTGATTCGAACGGCTACATCTATGATCCGGACGGCATTGACCTTGCCGCACTCAAGGAGATCAAGGAAGTGCGTCGTGCACGGATCAAAGAATATGCAGAAACGCACCCGAATGCAGAGTATCACGAAGGATGCAGCGGCGTCTGGTCGGTGAAGTGCGATATTGCACTTCCGTGCGCGACACAGAGTGAAATCGATCTGGATTCTGCCAAGCTGCTGGTCACCAATGGAGTGCAAGCAGTCGGCGAAGGTGCAAATATGCCGTCTACGCTCGATGCCATTGCGTATTTCCAGAGCCACAAGGTACTCTTTGCCCCGGCAAAGGCGGCCAATGCGGGCGGTGTGGCCGTATCCGCCCTTGAGATGTCGCAGAATTCTGAGCGCCGCCAGTGGACTTTTGAGAAGGTGGATAAACGCCTTCGCAAAATTATGAGCCATATCTACCGTGATGCAAAGAAAAATGCAGAGCTTTATGCTGACCCCGACGATCTCGTTGCGGGCGCAAATATCACTGCATTCTCCAAGGTGGCAGACGTCATGCTGGCACACGGTTTGGTCTAAAAGAAATTGTTTGAACGAGGGCTGCTTCGGCAGCCTTTTTTCTATGTGTACCGTGCATAAGCCCGACAAGTGTGCTATAATGGGCGAGATTTTAGTGGTACTACACAGGCGCATGTATATATAGTATGTTTCTGTTGGTATAGTCGAAGGAGGATTTATATACTGTGGAAATATCATTGGCGGAGATGCTAAAGGTCGTTATTCTGGGAATTGTTGAGGGACTCACTGAGTGGCTTCCTGTGTCCAGCACAGGGCACATGATTCTCGTTGATGAATTCATTCGACTGAATGTATCAACTGCCTTTATGGATATGTTTTTGGTTGTCATCCAGCTCGGCGCTATTCTTGCTGTTGTGGTACTGAATGCAAAAAAGCTAAATCCGTTTCTTGGAAGTAAGTCTAGAGCAGAGCGCCGTGATACATTGGATCTGTGGGGGAAGGTCATCGTTGCCTGTCTTCCTGCTGCGGTGATCGGGCTTGCGTTCAACAAATACATGGAAGAACATTTCATGAATGCGCCTGTTGTTGCTTCCATGCTGATACTATACGGTATTCTTTTCATTGTTGTAGAGCGCTGGAATAAACGCCGGACGCCGCGTGTCGATAGCCTTGCTGCACTGGACTATCGTACGGCATTCATCATTGGCGTCTTTCAGGTGCTTTCGCTCGTTCCGGGGACGAGCCGCTCCGGGGCAACAATCCTTGGCGGCATTATCTTTGGGACAAGCCGCTATGTTGCAACGGAATTCACCTTCTTTCTCGCCATTCCTGTCATGTTTGGCGCATCCTTTCTGAAACTCGTCAAATTTGGCTGGCACTACACAGGGGCAGAGCTGCTTATTCTCGCTGTTGGCATGGTCACTGCATTTGTCGTGTCGATTCTCTCGATTCAGTTCCTTTTACGATACATAAAACGCAACGACTTTACCGCATTCGGCTGGTATCGTATTGCTCTTGGCATCCTAGTACTTGCCTATCTCTTTATGATTGGTGATCCGACGAAGGAGTAGTGAATGAAACTTATTGCGGGGCTTGGGAATCCCGGAGCAGAGTATGCCAACACCAAGCACAACGTCGGCTTCATGCTGATCGATGCTCTGGCAGAGCATCTGAACGTCTCTGCATGGAAAGAGAATTTCTCTTCATCTGTTGCAGAGACGCGCATCGGCGGAGAAAAGATTTTCCTTGTCAAACCATTGACTTATATGAATAACAGCGGGGAAGCGATCGGCCCCATGCTTTCCTACTACAAACTGAGCAGTGAAGATTTGATCGTTGTCCACGATGATATGGATATTCCTGTTGGGACGGTACGTATTCGAAAGAAAGGGAGCTCAGGCGGCCATAACGGGATTAAATCCATCCTTTCTCATGTTGGCAGCGAGGCATTTGCTCGTGTCCGTATTGGTATCGGGCGTCCGCCAGTCGGACGGACCGTCATCAATCACGTTCTCGCTTCATTTGCACCAGAGGATCTGCCAAAGATTCGCGAGGCGATAGCATATCTTTTGCCCGCAGTGACGTGTATCGTAACGGAGGGGATAGATTTTGCAATGAACCGCTATAATCCACATAGAAAGAAGAAAGATCGTCAAGAGGGCAATCATGAAACGAACGAGAACGGCGACACTTCTGCATGAGAAGAAGGATAGGATTACGGCAGTCTATGCCGACCATCACGGCAACATCTGTGAGGCAGTGAATCTGCAGGGGTTAGGTCGGGTTGGCACATTAAATGTTTTACTTCATCCCGATGAACTCATTCCGCTTCCTGACAGTGCTGATCTTATGTTTATGCCTTCGCATAAGGCAGTGGGTCTGCGTGTGGATGGATGTGAGGAAGAGATCAATGGCACTGCCGTAGCTGCCATTCTTCCACAGGGCTACACGCGAACCCATCTTCCTGCTTTTCATCGCAAAGATGATGCATCTCTACTCCCATTATATGGCTATACTGCCGTATTGTCCTATCGTGGACAGCTGTGGGTGGCTGCCGTATATACGGACGAAAATGACAAATGGGATCCATCCAACTATAATAGCACTGGACTCAAGAAGCTGGTGCGCCGCACGATGAAAGAGCTCCCCCATAACCGCATTGTAGAGCAGGTGGGGAACTGCTCGCTGAACTATCATTGTCTCACGGCACAGAACCTGTTCTACCGGCGCTGGGAATGCGGTGTGCCGACATCACCCGTCTGTAATGCCAACTGTCTCGGCTGCATATCCCTACAGAGCTCAGAATGCTGTCCGTCTCCGCAAGAGCGAATAACATTCGCACCGACAGCAGATGAAATCGCTGAGGTTGGCATCTATCATCTCTCGCTCGCCCCGGATGGAATCATCAGCTTTGGACAGGGCTGTGAAGGTGAACCGGCGCTTGCCGCAGATCGGATTTCTGCTGGAATTCGTAAGATACGCAGCGTAACCACGCGCGGTCAAATCAACATGAACTCCAATGCCGGACATCCGGAAGGCATGAGAAAAATTGTCGATGCAGGGCTTGATTCTTTGCGTGTATCCATGATTAGCGCACGGCCTGAAAGCTACAATGCATATTATCGCGCAAGCTATCAGCTGGACTCTGTTAAGGAGTCCATCCATTATGCATTGAAACACCAAGTATATGTCTCCATCAACTTGCTGCATTTTCCGGGATTTACCGATCGCCCCGAGGAACTCCATGCTTGGCAGCAATTTTTCCGTGAGCTTCCAGTCCAGATGATTCAGATGAGAAATCTCAATATCGATCCGACGCAATTTCTGCAAGTCATGCCGGGGGGGGAGGGGATGCCCGTTGGGACGAAAAATTTTATGCATCTTCTTCATGAAGAATTTCCGCAGCTCGTCATCGGGAGTTTCAGTCACTATGTCGCCAAAATGCCATGAATTAACAGCATCTTTTCTGCTCGCAGATGTGAACGATTGACTTATTGTGCTATATCGGATAGAATGTCCCCATGCATCATCTGATGCATGGGGGATTTCATTTATAAAAAAGAATTAATTATTCTTAGCGCTGGCTCTGGGGAGATTTTTTCTCAGAGGACGAGGAGAAGGTTGTCGAGCCGTCAGCGGATGCCTTCCGGCATACTCTGCCGATAGGCTGTGGTCAAATCATTGCGGGTGACCGCGTGGACAAAGCTGCAGTCAGAGTGAAATCCCTGAGCGATATTTTACTCGATCAGGAGGTATTTTTATGTGTGGAATTGTTGGTTATGTCGGTGATCGTCAGGCAGCAGAGTTTCTGCTGGATGGTCTGTCCAAACTGGAGTATCGTGGTTATGACTCAGCCGGAATCGCTGTTTACGACAACGGAAGTGTTCGTGTTGAGAAGAGTGTTGGACGCCTGTCTGCGCTTCGTGACAAGATCAAGGGAAATGTCCCCGTTGGCAACATCGGTATCGGTCATACGCGTTGGGCGACGCACGGTCGTCCGTCGGATGTGAATGCACATCCTCATGTGGATTGTCACAACGATTTTGCCATTGTCCATAACGGCATTATCGAAAATTATCTTTCACTGAAGGAAGAGCTCATCGAAAAAGGTCATGTATTTAAGTCCGAAACGGATACAGAGGTAGTTGTTCATCTTCTGGAGGACGTATATCAAGGCGATTTCGTTGCAGCTGTTCGCGAGGTTCTGCGTCGTATCGAAGGGTCTTATGCTCTGGCATTTATGAGCCGCAAACACCCGGATATGCTTGTCTGCACAAAGCAGGACAACCCACTGATCATTGGCCTCGGCGAAGGGGAGAACTATATCGCCTCGGATATCCCCGCGATTATCTCCCGTACACGCCGAACCTATATCATGGGAGATGGCGAGCTTGCTGTAGTACGTAAAGACGGCATCGAGATTACTGATCGCAAGGGAGATCCAGTTTCCAAAAAGGTATTTGAAGTTACGTGGAATGCTGAGGCCGCGGAAAAAGGAGGCTATGAGCATTTCATGCTCAAGGAAATTCATGAACAGCCGAAAGCCGTTCGTGACACGATGAGCCAGCGCATTACGAGTGACAAGAAGAGTATTTCTTTTGAAGAACTCTCTTGGACCCCCGAGTATCTCAATTCCTTCAACAAGATCTATATTGTCGCCTGTGGTACGGCATATCATGCAGGACTCGTTGGGAAATACTATATTGAGAAAATGGCTCGCGTCATGGTCGAAGTGGATGTCGCATCAGAGTTCCGTTATTGTGATCCGATCGTCGATGACAAGACGCTGCTGATCGTTGTATCGCAGTCCGGCGAGACCAGTGACACCCTTGCGGCACTCAAGGAGTCCAAGCGTCGTGGAGCGAAGACACTTGCGATTACGAACGTGGTCGGATCCTCCATCGCACGCGAGGCAGATCAGGTCGTTTACACATGGGCAGGACCTGAGATTGCCGTCGCATCGACGAAAGCATACACAACACAGCTTGTTCTCTTCTTCATGCTTGCACTCTATATGGCAGAGATCAAGGGGATGATTGCGCCAAAGCGCACGGCGGAACTAGTGGAACATCTGCAGGAGATTCCCTCGCAGATTTCAGAGATCTTGTCTGACGTTGATCCCATCAAGACATTTGCCAAGCAGTACGGGTTTAATGAGGATGTTTTCTACATTGGCCGCGGTCTTGACTATTCCGTATCCCTCGAGGGAGCACTCAAGCTCAAGGAGATTTCGTACATCCACGCAGAAGCCTATGCTGCGGGTGAGCTGAAGCATGGTACACTTGCTCTGATCGTAGAAGGTGTTCCGGTCATCGCACTGGCAACCCAGCGGAACGTTTACGAGAAAACCCTTTCCAACATCAAGGAGGTCAAGGCACGTGATGCCGTTGTTATCGGTATTGCTGCCGAAGGGGATACTGAATTGAAAAAGTACGTGGATCATGTGATGCACGTACCGGCATCCGACGAGTTCATTATGCCGATTCTCTCGGTTATCCCGCTTCAGCTGCTTGCCTACTATGCTGCAATCACACGCGGCTGCGATGTAGATAAGCCGCGGAATCTCGCAAAGTCTGTTACCGTAGAATAATATCGTACATGGTGTATGCAGCAGGACTGTGAAAACGGTTCTGCTGTTTTTCTTTGAAAAAGCGTGACATGGCAGTAAAGTCATGTTATAACTATGTTCATTATGATAAACGAAACAGCACGAATTAACATCAACAAGATTCTGGAACGTGCCATCGACATTGGGCAGCGCATGCTCGTAACTGGTGCGGAGGTAAGCCGCGTAGAGCGAACGATCAACTTTATATGTCGCGCCTACGGAGTTCGCCATGTGGATGTCATGGTCATTACCTCCAGCATTGTTGTGACGATACGTGGGGAGGACATCGGCGTCATTACACAGATGCGTCGTGTTCCGGGCCAGAACTTTGATTTTCAGCGATTGATCGCATTAAATCAACTTTCACGAGAAATTTGTGCACGTCCCATCACTTCGGATGAAATAAAGGCGCGTATACGCGACATTGATACGATGGATGAGATTTCTCTCAAAGCGTCTGTATTTTATTGGGCCATTATCGCGGGCAGTTTTTCTGCTTTTTTCGGCGGGCGTTTAGAAGATGCCGTATGTGCCGGGATCGTTGGTGTTTTTCTTCGGCTCATTCAATATTTGCTTGGCAGAACAAAACTGAATCCATACTGTGCCCTTGTTTTGCTTAGTTTTATCGGTGGTGTTTTTGCCAACTCATTCATGTGGATGGGGATGGATATTCATCCGGCTGCGATAAATATGGGCAACATTATGCCGGTGATCCCAGGGCTTGCCCTCATGAACTCGATTCGCGATATGTTCAGTCAGGAAACGATTTCCGGGCTGCTCAAGAGTGCAGAGGCATTTATTCTGAGCCTGCTGATCGCTACCGGCTTTGCGTTTAGTTCATCAGGAACCATCATCGCTTTTCAAACAACGTGGTGGGTCTATCTCCTCACGTCTCTCATCGGTGGATTCTTTTTCCATCTGCTTTGGCATGGGCATATCAAAGATGCCTGTGTAGGAGCTGTAGTCTGTATGATTGCCTGGGGATTCACCATCCTGTTCATAGCACTCGATTGGAATGAGTATGCCGGTTACTTTGCTGGAGCTGTATTTGCGACACTTGCCGCAGAAATTCTGGCACGTTTTTATAAATGCCCCGCAACAATTTTTTTGATCATCGGTGTTATCGCCATGGTTCCCGGTGGTTCGCTCTACCGAACAATGTTCTATGCAGTTGCTGCTGACTGGGATAAATTTGGTACGCAGGGGATAAAGACCTTCCTCTATGCGGCATCCATCGCAGCGGGAATCGTCATTGCAACTGCAATATGGGAAACGATAAAGGCATGGCTGATGAGCCGCGGAAAGAAATCAACTGCTACAAACGCTGCTTGAAACAATTGGTACATACAGCAAACGAGGATCAAGGAGAAATACAATGGACATGAATGCGCGTACGCGGCTTTGGCTGACCATATTCCTTGGTGTTATGACGGCAATTGCACCGCTCTCAACGGATATGTATCTCCCGGCACTGCCTGAGGTGCAGGAAGCCTTTTCTGTCCCAACGTCATTGGTACAGATGACGCTTACTATGACAACGCTGGGCATGGCACTTGGACAGATTCTTGCCGGTCCATGGAGTGATCTCTGGGGACGCCGCAGGCCTCTTCTGATCGGAATGCTTGTCTTTGTCGGTGCAACGCTCGGCTGCGTACTCGCGCAGAATATATATCTTTTCCTCTTCTTTCGCTTCTTTGCCGGTTTCGCTGGGGCGAGCGGAATTGTTATCTCACGTGCAATCGCACGTGATGTTTGCGAAGGCTCAGAGCTCACACGGTTCTTTTCTGTACTCATGATGGTCAACGGATTTGCCCCCATTATTGCGCCTGTGATCGGCGGACAGATTCTTCTTTTTGCAAATTGGCGCGCCACTTTCATTTTATTGACACTCATCGGCGTAGTGCTGGCTGGTGCAACTCTCGCTTATCAAGAGACGCTCCCCAAAGAACAACGCAGCAAGAACGTGATGGATTCTCTGAAGAAATTCCCCATCCTTTTACATGATCGTTATTTTCTCGGACATTGTCTGTTGCAGTGCTTCGTATTTGGTGCTTTCTTTTCCTACCTCTCTGGCTCTTCATTCGTCTTTCAGAATATCTATGGTGTCTCTCCACAGGGATTTAGTATGATTTTTGCCGTGATTGGAGCGGGGCTTCTCCTTGCCGGAATTTTACCGGCCCGTTTTGCCGGACGTGTGCCGGATATCGTTATGTTGAAATATGCCGTACTTGTTCCACTGATCGGGAGCAGCTTGCTTCTGATTGGATTTTTTGTTTCCGCACCGCTTCCTGTTATCTTTATTCTACTCTTTATTACCATCATACCACTCTCGGTGATGGGGGCAGCGAGCTTTTCCCTCGCGCTTTCACGACAGGGGAAAAATGCGGGCAGTGCTTCTGCATTGATCGGGTGTTTCTCGATGCTGCTGGGAGCCTGCATGATGCCTGTGGTAGGCATCGCAGGTGATTATACAGCCATTCCGATGGGAGTCATTATGCTGACTTGCTACGGGCTTGGGATATTTGTCTTTTATCGCATGATTGCATCAGTGCACATAGCGATGCGTTAGCTCCTTTTTCAGCTATCTTTCACCCCCCTTATCTATAATTCTATTCGATATAGCAGGGAGATGGTATTATGCGTGTGCTTTTGGCAGAAGATGATCTGCGCCTTGGCAAGCTCATCCAATATATGCTTGAACAAAACGACATCAGTGTTGAGTGGGTGACAGACGGCAGTGATATTTATGCGTATGCAACCTACACAGAGTACGATATTCTGATCTTGGACTGGATGATGCCGGGCGAGTCAGGAGTCGATGCCTGTGCACGCCTGCGCCGAAACGGCTATGATCGTGCCATTCTCATGCTGACAGCACGGGACTCTGTGGAGGATCGAGTGAAGGGACTCGATGCTGGTGCGGATGATTATCTCGTAAAGCCATTCGAGTTTTCTGAGCTTTTGGCGCGCCTGCGTGCACTTGGCAGACGATCAACGCAGCGTATACAACACGAAGTCGATGAAATCGGCGGCTTTAAGCTGAATCGTACGGCAAATATTCTCGAAAAGAATGGTAAAATAATTCAACTTTCTCCGAGAGAGTTCCAGCTCTTTGACTTACTGGCACAAAATATTGGTATCGTTGTTCCGCGTGATATTATTCTTGATCGTATTTGGGGACTGGAGGCAGACGTCAGCTCAAATAATATCGACTCCTATATGAAGATGTTGCGAAAAAAACTAGATGCAGCAGGAGAGGAGGCATCCATCAAGACAATACGTGGTGTCGGCTATAAATTGGAGGCATCGAATTGAGCGAACGCAATCTATTCGGACGCAGCCGCTTATTTTTGATGCTGCGTTATGCACTGGTTATGGGAGGGCTGGTTATCGTCCTCCTTTTTGCTATGCATAAAACGATGCAGTGGGCGATTACATCCGAACAGGCGCGAGAGCTCTTGGATACGGCAGACAGTGTCGTGGAATCACAAGTATATCATGAATTGCATTCCGGTATAGATGCTGATGAGGCACAATTATACCGGAGTACCAATGACCGTCTTTTTTATTATGTATTTGATGACCATGGACGTTTAATCAATTTTTCACGTGCGTCATCCCGCATTGAGTCCTTTGTTTTGGATATTGTCAGCGCGTGGGCTCCGTCGGATCGTGAGGTACGTGTTTTTACTAAGATGAATGAGCGCGGTGTACAGACGAAAGTAATGATGACATCGCAGACTGTCTCCAGCCCCCCGATGCCAATGCAGACTGTGTACGTTGGCAAAGATGTTACTGCCATGTATAATGGACTAGAAAAGGCAACATCAGCGCTGGCAGCGTTGGGGGTGATCGCTATCATCTTTGCTGCCGCTATTGGTTATGTTCTTTCCGGTGGAGCTATGCAGCCAATTCGCGAGGCATACGAACGCCAGCGTCAATTTGCCGCAGATGCTTCACATGAACTCCGCACACCTCTCGCTGTTGTCCTCGCCTCTGCAGATCTTCTGCGCAGTGATCCGACAATCACATCGCCTTTTCTAAAGCAAGTGATTGAGGATGTGCGCGACGAGGTAAAGAAGATGACGAAACTCGTGAGTGACCTGCTCACAGTTGCGCGAACAGATGGGAAAGCCTTACAGCTCAAACCAGTGCGTATGGACATTGCTGCTGTCGCTAGACAGACGGTTCGCATGATGCGGGCGTTTGCCGAGAAAAAGGATATTGCTATTAAAGAGATGCTTCCCAGCCATATGGAGATATATGCTGATGAGCAAAAGATACGGCAACTTATACTGATATTGATCGATAATGCAGTGAAGTATACATTGGATCATGGGCATATAATGGTTTCCATTGTGTTGTCAGAAAATGGACGTATCCATCTATCTGTCGCAGATAGTGGCATTGGTATTGCAGCAGAAGATCAAGGGCGAATCTTTGATCGGTTTTATCGCGTCGATAAAGCGCGTTCACGCCGCATGGGGGGGAATGGTCTTGGGCTCGCGATCGCACGTGAGATTGTTGAAGCACATCACGGAACAATTACCCTTGAGAGTGAAGTCGGTAAAGGAACAATATTCCATGTTTACCTAAAGACTCGAACAAAAAACACACAGGATGATAGGAAATGATGCAATCAAAGCCGTTTTTTTCACTTGATCGAGTGTCACATATCTATCAAAGTGGAGATGATGAAGAACATGAAGCACTTAGCAGAATCACTCTTTCCATTCCATCAGGGGAATTTGTTGCTGTCCTTGGTGCTAATGGTTCTGGAAAATCTACACTTGCACGTCATCTGAATGCACTTCTTCTTCCGACATCAGGGCAGTGCCTTGTTGATGGGATGGACACACGGAATGAATCCTTGCACTGGCAGATTCGACAAAAAGTAAGTATGGTATTTCAAAATCCGGATAACCAGTTGATTGCAGCTGTTGTTGAGGATGATGTTGCCTTTGGACCTGAAAATCTTGGTGTTCCTTCGGAGGAAATACGAAAACGTGTGCGAGATGCTCTTAATCTTGTCGGAATGAGTACACACGCCGGTGATGCGCCTCATCTTCTTTCCGGCGGGCAGAAACAACGTATAGCTATTGCTGGGGCTATTGCGATGCGCACTGAGTGTATTGTTCTTGATGAGCCAACGGCAATGCTTGACCCACGTGGTCGTGCTGAGGTTCTTTCGGCAGTGAAGAAACTGCATGAGGAACAAAGGACAACGATTGTATACATCACCCACTTTATGGGGGAAGCCATTGCCGCTGATCGAATCATTTTGATGGATAAAGGAAAAGTTGTCATGGACGGTACGCCCCGGAACGTGTTTAGCAAGCCGGAATATGTGCGAAGTTTAGGGCTGGATCTTCCTCTTGCAGCTGATCTTGCGCAGCGGCTGCGTATCGGTGGAGAAGATCTGCCGCAAGATATTTTAACAGACGAGGAGTTGGTCCATTGTCTATCGAGATAAATTCTGTCTCCCATATTTATATGGAGAATACACCGCTTTCCCACACAGCACTTCGCGATGTTTCGCTAACGATTACAGAAGAATCATTTACTGCGATTGCCGGAGAAACAGGTGCTGGAAAATCTACACTGACGCAGATGATCGGCGGCCTTATCCGGCCGACATCCGGAAATATCACTGTTGATGGAGTATCGCTCTGGACAAAGCAAAAAAACATCGATATAACTGAACGCTCCATTCGTTTTCGCGTCGGTATGGTATTTCAGTATCCGGAGTACCAGCTCTTTGAAGAAACCGTTTATGAAGATATTGCTTTTGGCCCACGCAACCAAAGACTATCTGAGATAGATGTTGAAAAGCGCGTACAGGAAGCAATGGATCTGCTGCATCTTCCGCAAGGGTATCGGGATCGTTCTCCATTTGCTCTGTCTGGAGGAGAGCGCAGACGTGCGGCAATCGCCGGAGTGCTGGCTCTTGCACCGCGTTACCTTGTATTGGATGAACCGACTGCTGGTCTAGATCCACGTGGTCGTGAAGAACTTCTAGCAATGCTTTCTGTGTTGAATCGTGAACAAAAGATGTGCATCATACTTGTTTCACACAGTATGGAAGATATTCTTTGTGTGGCGCAACATTTAGTTTTACTTGCAGATGGGCAGGTAATAGGTGAGGGGGCTCCTTGGAAGATTTTCCGAGATACAGATCTCTTAGATCGTGCCTCTCTTGTTGCACCGCATCTTCTAAGGCTCGGAAAAGATCTTGAAGAGATCGGTTACCCTGTTGGAAATTGTAATACGATATCCGAAATGTCAGATGTGCTCCTTGCGAAAAGGATATAAAAAAACAGTACGAACGAACCCCTTCAGGAGATTTGTGGAATGCTCCCATGGTTGTCAGTGCGTACTGTTCTTTTTGTACAGATCGACTAACTGGTCAAGTAATATTCACACATGGTGCGGTGGATAATCCTGAGGATTTTATTCCTGCATCCTTATCTTTTTTGCGTTCTTCTTCAAGATAGGAAGATGGATCGACACCTAGTTCATGGATAAAGTGATACAGTTCATTTCCTGTTGGCACAAGTTGTATAGATTTTGCACCATCTTTTATATCTGAAAGATCAATAACGGTTCTTTCACGTAATAGTTTTCCATTGGTATCGGCAAAAAGAATAATAATTGGAGTTGTTGTACGACCAAACTTACTCTCTTTGACAACGGCGAACCCCAAAGTCGTTTTTAACACGGCTCCTTCTGGATAGAGTGCTACATTATTAAAGAACGTATTTAGCAGGTCTCTATCAAATTGACCTTTATTGATGTTGTACATGATATTATAAGCAATATTTGGCATATACGCCTTCTTATATGGGCGTTCACTAGTCAGGGCATCATAGACATCTGCAATCGCTGTTATCTTAGCATAACGATGCATTTCATTCCCTGTAATTCCGTTTGGATACCCTGTTCCATCAATGTGCTCATGGTGTTGACTGGCAATAGCAGCCAGGATACTCGTTTTTGGAAGATCATTCATTTTCAGAATACGACGAGCACCATCTTCTGGGTGCTTTTTCATGATCTTGAACTCATTGTCGTTTAGTCCCCGTCTTTTGGTAAGGATGTCTGTGTTTACATCTACTTTCCCTAGATCATGTAAGAGTCCTCCAAGAGTAATGAGTGATAACTCATCTTTGGGAAGATGACATAGCATCCCCATCATAGCCGAAAGAACAGCTACATTGACGCTGTGAGCAAACGTATATGCGTCATGGGCCCGAATATCCGTCAGCTGAACGAGGTTTTCATGATTCTCAAAAAGATCAAAGACAATGGAATCTGTCACTTTTTGTAATGCATCTACATCAAGTGTTCCATTTTCTTCAATAGATTGGAATGTATTATAGACTGTGCCGATTGCATTGACCCGTGTTTTTTCTTCAATCACATCTGGAGGCGGCGGCAGCTTGTATGCAGGATCCATGGAAGTAACAGTTACGGACTGAATACCGATCTGATGTAGCTTTCGTATATAGTCAATGGTGACAGGCTGCCCCTTGACCAAATAACTTCCACCAGCAGTGTTGAATAGGCTCTGCCCAAGGACCATGCCATCTTTTAATTTTGATACAGGAAGTCTAAGCATAATTTTCCCCCTGCAATATTGTGCCATATTCCCCGTATCTGGATTATTCCTTTATCTGTTTATGTGTATAAATCCAGATGTTTAAATTATGGATACCAGTTTACATGAAATGTAATGCTTTGTAAAGCCAAATTGACCAGTTACAAAGCCTTTCGTTTGTAGGTATCGTTTGCGCAGAATGCCTGTTTTTGCTATACTGAATCCGATCGATATAAGCGGAGAGGGAGATTTACGACTCGATGGCACAAGAACCTGAAATAACCCCATCGGATGAGGCAACAACAGATCGTATGTTTGCTAAGTATGCAGGAATTATATTTACGCTTTCATTTGTACTGGTGTGTGTGATTTATTATGCAGGAGGATATATTTTTTCCAGTTCATTAAGGGCGGCCAACGGGTGTACCGGTGTTTACGGCGATCTCGGGTACGTGCTGCTCATGGGCGTAGATCGCAGAGATAACGATATCGGACGAAGCGATACGCTGATGCTTGCCGCCGTCGATGAAAAAAAAGATCAGATAGCACTGCTCTCCATCCCTCGCGACACGCGCGTTGAAATCGAAAACTATGGATATGATAAAATCAACCATGCTTATGCATTTGGCGGCCATGATCTGACAATTTCATCTGTTCGCAAGCTGCTCGGTGTGCCTGTATCACACTATATTTTGATCGACATATCAGCGTTTGAGCGGATTGTCGACGCTGTCGGCGGTGTTGATATCGACGTAGAGAAACGCATGCATTATGAAGATCCCTGGGACGACAATGGCGGTCTTATCATTGACCTTCAGCCCGGCATGCAGCACATGGATGGTGCTCATGCCATTCAGTATGTGCGTTATCGGGATGGGGAAGGGGATATCGGGCGCATTTCACGCCAGCAGCGCTTCATTCGGGCTTTTTTTACCCGCCTCATATCCCCGGAGATTCTGCCCCGCATCTCTGCAATATTAGGGGAAGTAAAGAATGTAGTTCAGACCGATCTTTCTCTGCGACAGTTGATTGCGCTGACAAAACGGTTTAAACATATTGAAGCAGATGGACTTTCGATGGCAATGGTTGCAGGAACTCCTGCATACCTAGGAGATGTGAGTTATTGGATTCCGGACATTGTCGCATCAAGATCACTGCTCATGGAAGGCGTCGGAAGAGAACTGTCAGAACCAATGCGTGAAGAAGCTGAACGGGATGCCGATCAATACCTCGCCAATATGCCGGAACGGCTGCGCAGAATGATGGAGAACAGTACGAAAGTCAATTTTCCTTCTTCTGATGAACTGTTGGCGGAGGGAGATCGTGTGATCAGTGCACATCGTACAGCCGAACAAAAAGAATCAAAAGAAGCAGGCACAGAAAAGCGACAGGATTCAACGGACTGTATTTCAGTCCTCATCGTCAATTCCAGCGGAATTAATGGGGCAGGGGCAGAAGTAGCAGATATTCTGCAGGCAAAAGGATTTCGAATTTCAAGTGTCGAGACGGGACGATCGTCAGATCGTCCAAAAACTGCAGTCATGACGGCGGATTCGCATGTCAATCTTTTTTATGGCATGCCGTTCCCATGCGTTATTATGCCGGTGGACGGAGCCGGAGAACAGCAGGCAATCATATATATCGGACGTGACTATCAGTCAGCGCGAAAGCACAAAGATGGAGAAGCGTAATATGGGGAGTTTTAAGGCGGTTGGGCTGGAAAAATCGTATGGGATACATACACTTTTTTCTCATGTGAACCTTGAAATTATGCGCGGTAATAAAATAGGTCTTGTGGGCGCTAACGGAAGCGGTAAAACAACACTGATGCGTGTTCTCCTTGGACGAGAGGAGGCGGATGATGGTACGGTGTCTGTCGATCCGACCGATACCATCGGTTACGTTGAGCAGCAGGCAGTATTTTCTTCGGAAACACTGTATGATGAATTATACAGCACTTTCTCTGATATTATTTCACTTCGTGAAGAAAAAGAACGGATGGAACGTCGTATCTCTTCCGGACAGAGCAGCGAAGAAGATCTCAAAGCCTATGGAAATCTTGTGAATCGATTCGAATCCATGAATGGGTACGATTTTGAACGACATATTCGGCGCGTTGCATTTGGCCTTGGTTTTTCCGAATCGGATTTGACTAAGGATGTTCATCATTTTTCCGGTGGTCAGACAACACGTATATGTCTTGCCAAAGCACTTTTGCGTAAACCGGATTTTCTTTTTTTAGATGAGCCGACCAACCATCTGGATATCGGCATGATCGAATGGCTGGAGGAATTTATCCGCTCCTACAGAGGCGGTGTGCTTTTAATTTCTCATGATCGTTATTTTCTTGATCGTGTCGCCTCGCATATTCTCGAGCTCGAACATCAGACCATTACGTCGTATACAGGAAATTATACACATTACATACGCATAAAAAATGAGCGCCGCACAGCACTTCAGCATGCTTACGAAAAACAACAGGACCATATCCGTAAGACAGAAGAATACATTCGCAAGTATAAAGCAGGGATAAAAGCAAAACAGGCACGCGGCAGACAGAGTCAGCTTAATCGGTTGGAACGCATCGTACTTCCGCCTGAAGCAGCGCAGTTTCAATTCTTTTCCTTTGCTCCGCCGGAAGAGTGCGCACAGCGTGTTGCGGAACTTGAGGATGTCTCATTCTCCTATCAGGATGGGCATCGTATTCTTGATCATATCTCCCTTTTGATACGAAAAGGAGACGGTGTGGCACTGATCGGAGAAAATGGTGCAGGGAAGACGACACTCCTTCAAATTCTGGTGGGAGAACGTGAAGCAGAAGGACGTGTGAAGATCGGCAGTCGTGTCAAGATTGGATATTTTTCCCAGCAGCACGAAGGCCTTAACCCCAATAATACGATCTTAGATGAAATTAGCTATACCCACGGATTAAGCGAGGAGACAGCGCGCAGCTATCTCGGTACATTTCTCTTTCACGGAGATGATGTGCTCCGTCGTATTGGGGAATTGTCCGGCGGTGAACAGGCGCGCGTCGCATTTCTGAAACTGATGCTGACAGGAGCAAATTTTCTCGTTCTGGATGAGCCGACGAACCATCTTGATATCCCGGCACGTGAGGCAGTAGAGGAGGCTCTTATGGCCTTCCCTGGAACATTCATTGCCGTATCTCACGATCGCTATTTTCTGGATAAGACAGCAAACTGCACATTGGTGTTGAACAAAGGAACGATCACGGAGTATCTCGGTGGGTACAGTTACTATCTGATGAAAAAAGAAGAGGCGTCTTCACACCCACAAGAGCAGGGACATGTCTCCCAAAAGAAGAAAACAGAACAACCTCCTGCGCAAAAAAACAATTCCCATAGTCAGTCGTCAGCAAGCACGCTGCCTACGGACCGCCGTCAGGAAATGATCGAACGTGCTGAAGCAGAGATCGCTATGGCTGAGGCAGAGCTGAAATGGTTGGAATACGAGATGAATTTACCGGAAACACAAAGTGACCCCGAACGCAGCCGCACTGTTGCTGCAGCGTATGCAGAGAAAGAGCAGGAAATTATACAGCGCTATACCAAGTGGGAGCAGCTGACGGAGGTCGATGATGCAGCTTCAGCAAGATCTTGATTTCAATAACAAGGAAGAACGACTAACCGGTATTGTAGATCATATCATTTTTTCGGCTGCAAATGATGAATTTTCTGTTTTTCGCCTGCGGCTGCAAGGTCAGTCAAAATGTACGGCAACGGTGAACCTTCCCGCACCGCTTCTCGGACAGGAAGTGCATTTAAGCGGAACATGGGTTGTGCATCCTCGTTTTGGGCGACAGTTTCGAGCGATGCAAATGCACGTTAGTGCACCGACGACGGCACATGGCATTGAACGGTTTTTGTCTTCCGGTGTGATCGAAGGAATCGGCCCGGCAACAGCACGTCGTATCGTTGAACGTTTTGGTACAGACACGCTAAAGGTCATAGAGAGCACCCCACGTCGTCTAACGGAAGTTACCGGAATTGGACCTAAAACGGCAGAGAAAATCACAGCATCCTATCATAGGCAAAACGAACTGCGTGATATTATGCTTTGGCTGGAAGAGCACGGTGTGACCGGGGGATATGCCGCCCGTATCTTCAAGCAATATGGCTTGCTCTCTCTAAAGGTGATGGAGACAAATCCATATCAGTTGGCACAAGAAGTGGATGGTATTGGTTTTGTCACGGCGGATACGATTGCTGCAGCATGTGGGTGGGAAAAAAACTCAATGGAACGGATTGCAGCAGGCATCCTTTTTGAACTGGCACAAATTGCGTCCAATGGGCATTGCTGCATTCCAGAGGTGCTGCTGATTGAGCATACTGCCAAGCGTCTCGATGTTGAGCATGCTGACATTATGGATGTACTCCGACGCGAGGTGAAAATGCATCGCGTCTATGCCGTGGACGAGATGGGAGAGCGTCTGATTTACTCGCCCCAATTGTATCATGCAGAGGTGGAAACCGCAGATCTCCTCCGCATGCTGAAGCAAAAGGCAGAACCAATTCACGTGCACAACCCAGCAGCACTTGTCAGCACATGGGAGAAAGAACATGACGTAACACTCGCACAGCAGCAGCGAGATGCCGTGATTGCATCTCTGCTTCATGGCGTTGTCATACTTACCGGCGGCCCTGGCACAGGAAAGACAACAGTGATTCGAAGCATGATTGATATTATGGGAGAGCAAGGGCTGGAGATCCTTCTCGCCGCGCCAACAGGCCGCGCTGCAAAACGTCTTTCGGAGGCGACAGGGGCTCCCGCAGCCACTGTACATCGCATGCTCGAAGCACAAGGACGCGAAGACGGTGAGATGCATTTTGCACGCGATGCAGAATGTATGCTCGAGGCAGATGTTATCATCATCGATGAGGTATCCATGATGGATATTGTGCTTATGCAGCACCTGCTTTCCGCTGTCCTTCCGGGCACACATATTATCTTCGTTGGAGATGCAGATCAACTTCCGGCAATTGGGCCAGGATCGGTACTAAAAGATCTTCTTCGTTCGGGCGTTTTTCCGTGCGTGCGTCTGACACAGATTTTTCGTCAGAATAACAGAGGAACAATCGTGCTCAATGCACATGCAATCAACACTGGATGTATGCCGACATTTACGGAAGATGATTTCTCCTTTGTTCCGGCAGTATCCGCCGAGGAAGCTGCGAAACAAATCCTATCAATTTGTCAATCATTGATTGCTACGGGACACTCTGTGATGGACATGCAGGTGCTTTCGCCCATGCGTCGTGAAGCATGTGGCGTAGATGCATTCAACCGTACGCTGCAGGAAGCCCTTAACCCACAAACGGAAGACAATAAGTCGATCGCAGGATTTCGCAGCGGCGATAAGGTCATGCAGATACGAAATGACTATACCAAAAATGTTTTCAATGGCGATGTTGGCCGTATTGTATGGATTGATACAGAGAAACTTATCGTGCAATATACGGATGATGTGGATGTCACGTATACACGGGATGAGTTTGTATCACTTACACTCGCCTATGTCATGAGTGTACACAAGAGTCAAGGCAGCGAATACAGCACTGTAATTTTGCCGCTTGTACGTGCGCATCATATTATGCTGCAGCGTAATCTCCTATATACTGCTGTCACACGCGCAAAAAAACGTGTGATCCTTGTAGGAGATCGCACTGCACTCTTTACCGCTGTAAGCAATGATCGAACGAGACGCCGCTATACACTCCTCGCAGAGCGGCTTGCCGAAAGGATTTGAGTACGGTCAAATTTTGGCTTGCTGTCAATCTGAAATAATGATATTATTGGGATGTGATTTTTCTGTATGTACCTCCAAGTAAATGTATTCCTGGGGAGGATCTGGATTTATGTTTAATTTCAAACAGAAGGATGATGAGTTCTTTGATCTATTCCTTGAAAGTGCAAAATTCTTTCATGCAGGAGCTTTGATTCTGGACGAGGTCATCCGGGATTACAAAACAACGGCGGTTAAGGTAGAAGAAATCAACAAAATTGAACACGAAGCGGATGCCATCAATGACCGTATTATTGACAAGCTGAATCTCACTTTCATTACACCGATCGATCGTGAAGACATATACGCATTGGCAAACAATCTCGATGACGGTGTGGATCTCCTCCAAGGGATATTACAGCGATATGATATGTATCATATGGGGGAACCAATGCCGGGAGCAATAAACCTGACCAAATTATTGCTCTCTGCAACGGAGGAAATTGTTCGTGCGGTATCTTTTTTGGGGAATATCCGCAAAAATCAAGTAGGCATATTGGACGCATCGCACAAGATTGAACGCTTTGAAAGTGAAGGCGATCTCTTCTATCGTCGCGAAGTTGCCTATCTGTTTGAACACGAGAAAGATCCTATCGAACTCATTCGCTGGAAAGATGTTCTGGAACAGCTGGAAGATACGCTGGATCATTGCGAACATATTGCTGATATGCTGCGAGGAGTGGTAATGAAATATGCCTAATTTGCAGCTCTTGATCTTTCTAGTGATCCTGTTGGCATTGATATTCGACTTTATCAACGGCTTTCATGATACAGCGAATGCGATTGCAACTTCTGTTTCCACGAGAGCGATTCATCCGCAGCACGCCATTATTATGGCCGCAGTCCTTAATTTTTTCGGTGCAATGTACAGCACCGGTGTGGCGAAGACCATCGGTTCAGATATCGTAAAATCGGCATCTCATGTAGACGAACACGTTCTTATTGCTGCACTGTTCGGCTCTATTGTATGGAATGTGATCACGTGGAAGTTTTCGATGCCTTCCAGCAGTTCACACGCACTTGTCGGGGGAGTGATCGGCGCTGTTTTGATGACGTCCTCTGGCGTCAACGGATTGAACTTCACGGGAATCGAAAAAATTGTCCTCTCGTTGATTTTATCTCCATTGGTCGGTATGGTATCTGGATGCATAATTATGTTGCTGTTGTTCCGTGTGTTTGGGCATTCACGTCCGACATCCATCAACGGGAAATTCAAGAAGATGCAGATCCTATCGGCTGCTACTATGGCATTTTCTCACGGCTCCAACGATGCACAGAAGTCTATGGGCATCATTACACTCGCCTTATTGGCTGGTGGATATATTGATGCGTTCGAAGTCCCCACCTATGTCAAGATCCTTGCCGCAACTGCAATGGCTTGTGGAACAGCAGTCGGAGGATGGCGCATCATCAAGACCATCGGAGGTAAGATATTTAAATTACAGCCGATTTCAGGCTTTTCGGCGGATTTGAACTCATCCATTATCATATTTGGTGCAACTTTGCTGCATTTGCCTGTGAGCACAACACATGTCGTCTCCGGCTCCATTATGGGCGTAGGAGCGGCAAAACGCATTAACGCAGTCCGATGGGGTGTCGCACAGCAAATGGTAATAGCGTGGGTGCTGACAATCCCGTGTACGGCTGTCATGGGTGCAATTACCTATAAAATTGTTACATTCTTTATTTGATGAAAACCTGCTCATTGTGAGCAGGTTTTTCTGTAAAGAGAGAAGGGGGATTCTGATGCAAGAAACATTGATACAGCTTGCACAAGAGGAAGCGCAGAACTACTCTAGTCCAATCGTTGCTGCTAAAATCAACGGCGAAGTACGAGATATACAGTCAGAATATAATCATGATGATGAGATTTCATTTATTGAGTTGAATACTGCCCTTGGATGGAGAATCTACCAACGTTCCGTACTCTTTCTCTTTATCGTTGCGGTGTCCAATATGAACAAAGAGGCAGAAGTCGTCGCCAAGTTTACGGTCAATAAAGGCCTATATTGTGAAGTTAAAATCCCAGGACAATCCATCAATCTTCGATTCATCCAAGACATCGAACAAGAGATGCGGGGGATGATTGCAAACAACGTGCCTATTCTTAAACACGGTATTCCGCGCCAAGAAGCAATTGAACTCTTTCAGACGCGCGGTAATAGGGGAAAAGCTGCACTGATTGCCTCACTTCCCCACCCCATGATCAGTATATATACGTGCTGTAACTATCCAGATTACCTGTATGGAGCGATGCTCCCAGAGACAAAACTTCTCGGACAGTTTGCATTAGATATGGAACAATCCGGTGTCTTGATACGTACACCAGATGAAATGACAGACGGGAAAATCAGAACACGTGTAGAGCAACCGAAATTTGGACACATTCTTTCTGAAGCGAAGGAATGGGCGAGGATCTTGGAGTGCCCATACATCTCGGATCTAAATCAGATCAATACAGAACATCGTATGGGAGAACTTATACGCGTATCTGAAGCATTGCAGGAGAAACGTATCGGGCAAATTGCGGATCACATCGCTTCACATCGAAACAATATACGACTCATTCTGATTGCTGGACCATCATCTTCCGGGAAGACATCCTTTGCTCAGAGACTGCGGATACAGCTTCGAGTCAACGGGCTGCATCCCATTATGATCTCATTGGATGATTATTTTTTAAATCGTGAGGATACGCCTCGAAATGAAAAAGGACAGTATGACTATGAGTCGATCGACGCCATCGATACAGCTCTCTTCAATCGAAATATGCTGGAACTCTTAAATGGACATAGGGTACAAATCCCTTACTACAATTTCATTACAGGAAAGAGGGAATGGCATGACGATAATTTCTTGTTGATGAAAGAAGATCAACCAATTATTATTGAAGGAATTCATGGCCTGAATGAACGGCTTACGGCCGATATAGCACGAAAAAATAAATACAAAATATATATTAGTGCATTAACACAACTGAATATTGATGCGCATAATCGTATTCCGACTACAGATGTGCGGTTTCTTCGCAGATTGGTTCGAGATCATCAATTTCGTGGTGCGAAGGCCATTAAGACGATTAAGCAGTGGCCGGACGTCAGGGCGGGGGAGGAAAAATATATTTTCCCATTTCAGGAAGAAGCCGATGTTTTGTTTAATTCCGCGCTGATCTATGAAATTGGTGTGTTAAAAAAATATGCAGTACCTCTTTTAGAGGCGATAGGCAGAGGGGAAGAGGGATATACAGAAGCGCGATTGATTCTGCGTTTTCTTCAATATGTCGATGAAATTCATGACATCGATGATATCCCCAATAATTCCATCTTTCGAGAATTTATTGGAAAATCGGTATTCTTCAAGGAAAAATAAAAGAAGGCGGAACGCGACGAGTCACGTTCCACCTTCTTTTTTATGTCTGAGCTTATTCTTTTACGTATGCTGTAATCGGCTTGTAGTGTGCCTTGAAGAACTCCTCTGCAACCTGCGGGAAGAGGGCATAGGAGAGAACATCCTCATCGGTCGGATTGAGATATCCCTTTCCTTTCAGTTCTTCCTTAAACTCGGCGAATGTCTTTGCCTTTGCATCTTCGATCGAGCAGTCTTCGATGATATCTTCCGGAGCAATCCCAAGTGTATCGGTCAGGAACTTACGATCGACCTCAACGGGGGTTCTGCCGAATTTTCCGCGAGCAAGATCCTTGAACTCATTCGGCACCATCTTGTAACGCTGGCCGCTCATAACGTTAAACGTTGCCATGGTTCCAACGATCTGCGAAGAGGGTGTAACGAGCGGCGGATAGCCGACATCTTTGCGTACGCGCGGCATCTCGTCGAGAAGATCTTGGTACTTGTCTTCCATGCCGGCTTCTTTGAGCTGGTTAGCAAGATTGGAAAGCATACCGCCAGGAATCTGGAAATCCAACACGTTCGGATTGACGTCAAAGTATCCCTTAAGGTTGAACGTCTTAATGAGATCCTGCTTTACCTTGAGGAAGTACTTGGAGATCGGCGTCATTGCCTGACGGTCAAGTCCGGTATCACGCTCTTCTCCTTCCAGCATCGCAACCATCGTTTCAGTACACGGCTGAGATGTGTCGCTGGAGAAGGGAGCCAGTGCCGTATCGATGATATCAACACCCGCCTCGATGGCTTTCAGATACGTTGCATGACCAAATCCAGAGGTGCAGTGCGTATGGAGCTCGATGGGGATCTTCACCGCTGCTTTGAGCTTCTTGACCAGATCCTCAGCAACATATGGCTTCAGCAGGCCTGACATGTCCTTGATGCAGACGGAATGACATCCCATCTTCTCGAGCTCGACAGCCAATTCAACAAAGCTTTCGTTTGTGTGAACCGGGCTGATCGTATATACAAGGCAGCCTTGGACATGCGGTTTCTCCGGGCATTTCAGAGCCGAATCAATAGCGACTCTCAGGTTGCGGATATCGTTCAATGCATCAAAGATACGGAAGACACCAACACCGTGCGCAGAAGCTTTCTGGACAAATTTCTCAACAACATCGTTGGAATAATGATTGTATCCAAGCAGGTTCTGACCACGAAGGAGCATCTGAATCGGCGTCTTAAGGTTCTTCTTCAGAATATCCAAACGCTCCCACGGATCTTCATCGAGGAAGCGAAGGCATGTGTCAAATGTGGCGCCGCCCCATGCCTCAAGAGCATTGTAGCCGATGGCATCAAGCGCCGCAAGCTGCGGAAGCATGTCCGAAATGCGCATGCGCGTTGCTACCAACGACTGATGTCCGTCGCGGAGGACAGTCTCGGTAATTTTGACCGGATTCTTTGCCATAAAAGAACACTCTCCTTGATTAAAACTATAATCTATAGTTATATAACCCAATATCTAAATTATAGTTTCAAATTGCGTTATTGTCAATGACAAGTTATAAGATTCACATATCTTTTGCTCCAGTTTTTCTTTATTTCACCAGCTATCCATAATTACCATTATGGATAGCTGGTGAAAAACAGAGGGATCACATATCTGGACGTATGCCTGTCTTGCCAACAAATTTATGATATTTTCCTCCGCTGTTTCTCCGCTTCAATTCTTCCAGCAGATCTTCCGGCGTCATGTTGTGATACGCCAACAAGACGAGACAGTGATACCACAAATCTCCCATCTCATAGAGGACATCTTCGCGAATGTTATTCTTGGAGGCAATGATCGTCTCTGCCGTTTCTTCGCCGAGTTTCTTCAGGATCTTATCCTGTCCTTTATCAAATAGATAGTTGGTATAGGATCCTTCGACCGGATGCAGGCGCCGGTTCTGGATGACCTGATAAAGGGACGCCAAAACTTCAGTCAATGGATGCTCTTCTTTTTCTGTTAGAGGGATAATACTCTTACTGTCTGCGTCATAGAGTTTACGACCACTAAAACATGAGTAGGTGCCTGTATGACAAGCTACGCCTGACTGCTTGACACGCAGCAATATGGTGTCACCGTCACAATCGTAAGAGATTTCTTTTATGCGTTGGACATTACCCGATGTTTCGCCTTTTTTCCATAACTTTTGGCGGCTGCGGCTGTAATACCATGCAAATCCAGTCTCTATTGTTTTTTCAAGCGATTCCCGATTCATATATGCCAGCATCAGGACTTGATTGTTTTCTTCCTGTACGATTGCCGGCACCAGCCCTCGGTCGTCAAATTGAATCATTGACATATCTACATTCATCATAATCGAACCCCCAGTCCATGTGACCTAAGATATGTTTTTACCTCTTCTATCGTGAACTCACCATAGTGGAACAGCGACGCAGCAAGAACGGCATCCGCTTTTCCTTTTGTGAGAACATCGTAAAAATGCTGCAGTGTTCCTGCTCCTCCGGAAGCAATCACAGGAACGTTGACGCTTTCTGATACGGCACGTGTAAGTTCTATATCATAGCCGTTTTTTGTCCCATCTGCATCCATGCTTGTCAGCAGAATTTCACCGGCTCCAAGACGTACTGCATCCTTTGCCCACGCTACACAGTCAAGTCCCGTTGGCGTACGTCCGCCATTGATATACACTTCCCATGTATCTCTTCCGGTACGACGTGCATCGATTGCAGCGACAATACACTGACGGCCAAATCGTAAAGCTCCCTCTCGGATCAATTCCGGATTTTTTACGCCGGCGGTATTGACTGCGGTCTTATCGGCTCCCGCCTTGAGTATATGCTGCATATCATCCAAGGTGCTTATCCCGCCGCCAACTGTGAGCGGAATGAATACCTCGGATGCACAGCTTGAGACGACGTGATCCATCGTCTTCCGTTTTTCATGAGATGCTGTGATATCCAGAAATACAATTTCATCAGCACCTTCTTCGTCGTATCGTTTTGCTAATTCGACAGGATCTCCTGCGTCCCTTAGTCCAACAAAATTTGTTCCTTTGACCACTCGTCCATCTTTGACATCCAGACATGGGATGACACGTTTTGCAAAGGTTGTTTGCATGATGAAATCAATCCTTTCGAAAGATACACGTACATGTCAGCGCGATGCTGAGATTGCTTCGATGAGAGATAGTGTTCCTTCATAAATGGATTTTCCGACAATCACCCCGATGATGCCATCACATTCCCTTTTCTTGAGTTCCTCAATATCGCTGATGGATTTCACTCCGCCCGAGGCAATCACCTTGATCCCGGAGGCGCGAGCCAAATGTGCCGTTTCTGTGACGTTCACACCGGAAAGTGTCCCATCACGTGATATATCAGTATAGATGATCGTCTCCAGACCAAATGCGCCGAGTTTTTTCGCAAGCTCTACTGCCGATATGCCGCCGGATTTTTCCCATCCATCCGTTGCGACAATTCCCTTCTTCGCATCAATGCCAACGACGATACGATTTCCGTATGTGCTGCATGCCTCCTGTACCAGTTCCTCTTTGTGCACGGCAACAGAGCCCAAGATAACACGCGAAACACCGATGGAAAGAAGACGATCAATCGATTCCATTGACCGTATGCCGCCTCCGACCTCAACGGGTATTGTCACCGCCTGAAGAATACGTTTTATCGCGTCCATATTCTGCGGCTCTCCAGCAAGAGCTCCATCCAAGTCAACCACGTGAAGAAATTCTGCATCTTCTCCTTCCCAGCGAAGAGCAATTTCTTCGGGATGTTCACTGTAGATCGTTTCTTGTTTGAAATCTCCTTTAATAAGGCGGACACAGTTCCCGCCGCGTAAATCAATAGCAGGGAGAATCAGCATAAAAATCCTTCCTATCAACAGTTTGCAAAATTTCTTATCATCGCCAGCCCGATTTTCCCGGATTTTTCCGGATGAAACTGCGTTGCCATGATGTGCTTGGAAGCAATCGATGCGGTGATCTCCTCTCCATAGCAACATGTCGATGAAATCATCGAAGGATCGGAAGGAACCGCATGGTAGCTGTGTACAAAATAAACATAAGAGGCATCTGGGATGTTATTGAGCAGTCCACTTCCCTTATAATTCTCTGCAATATGCACGGCATTCCAGCCCATGTGCGGTATTTTCTCATTTTTTGCAGAGATTTTTTTCACATGTCCGCGCAGAAGTCCCAGCCCCTGCACATCCGGTGATTCCTCGCTGCCCTCAAATAGGATCTGAAGCCCAACACATATTCCAAGGAGCGGTACCCCTTCGGCAATACGCTCTTTTAGCAAAGGGACCAGCCCCGACGCATTGAGTCTGGTCATGCAGTCTCCAAATGCACCCACGCCTGGCAGGACAATTTTATCTGCAGATGTAAGATCCACTGATCTTTCGCTTACACATACCTCTGCTCCGATTGCCGAAAATGCTTTTTCGACACTAAATAAATTACCTGCCCCATAATCTATTACGGTAATCATGTACTCTCCTTACAGAAGCCCCTTGGTGGATGGAATCGCGTCACCTGCTCGTGCGTCCTTCTCTATGGCAATACGCAGTGCATGTGCAAATGCTTTGAACACGGCTTCTACACGATGATGTGAATTTTTTCCGTATAAAATTTTCACATGAAGCGTGATTCCTGCATGGGTGGAAAAAGCACGCAAAAACTCCTCGGTGAGTTCTGTGTCATAGGTTCCGATCATCGGTGTCATTGGCTCAGTTCCCGGGTCATAACACAAAAACGGCCGTCCGCTGATATCCAAGGAGACCATTGCCAACGTTTCGTCCATTGGCAGGAAGAAGGTACCATATCTGGAAATACCACGCTTGTCTCCAATGGCTGTCCGAAATGCATCGCCTATGCTGATGCCAATATCCTCCACCGTATGATGTCCATCGACCTCGATATCCCCATGACACGTAACGCTCAAATCGACACGAGCATGTGCGGCAAACAGCGTGAGCATGTGATCAAAAAATCCAATCCCCGTATCAATATGAGACGTTCCGCTTCCGTCGAGCTCCATGGATACAAGGACATCGGTCTCCGCTGTTGTCCGGTGAATCTCTGCGTGTCGTGTACTCATGTACGTGCCTCCACATAATCTTTTATTGCGCGAAACACGGCGTCATTTTCATCGGGTCTTCCCATGGAAATGCGCAGCGTATCCTCCAGCCGAGGTGCATTGTGAAAACTACGCACACCAATTCCCTGGTGGATCAATTCATCATTTAGCGCGCATGCTCCTGCATAATGAATCAGGATAAAATTGGTATATGACGGATATGCCGTTACACCGCGCAAATGTTTGTATTTTTCCTGCATACGATCACGTTCTCCGCAGATCATCTGGATCTGCGGTTCAAATTCAGCGCGCATTTGAAAGACGGTGTCTGCCGTGGTCAAGGATAACGTATTGATATGATACGGCATATATGTTTTCGCAGCCATGTCAATGATATCACGATGTGCCAACATATAGCCGACACGACACGAAGCCAAGGAGTAGGCCTTGGAGAAGGTACGTGCAATCATCAAGTGATCATATTTTTTTAGAAGCGAAACGGCACTCTGATCACAGAATTCTGTGTATGCTTCATCAATGAGAAAAGCGCAGCGAATTCGCCCGGCAATATAATCTATGGTTTCAATCGACAGGACATTGCCGGTGGGGTTGTTTGGATTACAAAGAACGGCAAGAGATGCATTGTTTTGATTTACGGCCTGAATGAATGCATCTGCATCAAGAGAATAATCCTCTTGCAGCGGGACAACAACATCCTGCGCCCCGGATGCAGCTGCATAGATTTTATACATAGAAAAGGAAGGAGCAGGGTAAACGATCTTATGCGTGGCATCACCACCAAAGGCATGGAATATCTTTTCGATGATCTCGCTGGATCCATTTCCTAGGATAACGTTTTCTTTCCCCCATCCGTAGGCACATCCAATCTGTTCACATAACATATCATATTCCAGATTCGGATAGCGTTGGAATGCAACGCGTGATAATCGGGACAGCACACGTTCCTCGACCAATGGAGGAAGTCCAAGGTTCGATTCATTGGCATTTACTTTGATCTTCCAATCCTGTTCTGTCGTGTCATAGGATGGCATACGATCCAATCCGTTTCGGTAGTTCAACATATATTGTCTCTCCTTGTTCGAATGGCTCTTGCATGGGCTTCCAGCCCCTCTGTTTCTGCCAGGCGGATGATGTCATCACTCACTTCATCAAGCGCTTTTCTCGTATAAGATATGATGCTGGTTCGCTTCATAAAGGTTTCTACATTGAGGACGGAATAAAACCGTGCTGTTCCTCCTGTCGGAAGAACATGATTCGGTCCTGCGAAATAATCCCCCAATGGCTCCGGAGAATATGAGCCCACAAAGACGGCGCCTGCACATCGGATCTCTGGAAGTAAGTGAAAGGCATCCTTCACGAGAAGTTCAATATGTTCAGGTCCAGAATAGTTCGCAAGATGAACGGATTGCTGAATATTTTCCGTCACGATGATGCGTCCGTTACGTTCCAGTGAGGCAGAAGCGGTCTCCATGCGCGGCAGACTCTGCAGCTGATCTTGTATTTCACAGCGAACGTTCGATGCCAAGTCCGCACTATCGGTGATTAAGATGCTGGATGCCAGAGGGTCATGTTCGGCCTGGCTGAGCATATCTGCCGCAATATATTTTGGAGAAGCCTCCGCATCCGCTAGAATCAGAATTTCACTGGGACCCGCGAGCATATCGATATCTACATGCCCATATACTTCTTTCTTCGCCAAGGTGACAAAAAGATTCCCAGGCCCTGTGATTTTATCGACACGAGGGATACTTTCTGTTCCGTATGCCATAGCGGCAATGGCTTGTGCTCCGCCGACCCTGAATATTTTCTTGATGCCAAGCATGTGTGCGGCGGCCAATACATATGGATTGAGGACGCCTCCTTTGGTTGGAACTGACATGATAATGTCGTCAACGCCAGCGACAATGGCAGGTATGGCGTTCATGAGCACAGATGACGGATACGCCGCCGTCCCTCCTGGAACATAAATACCAACGCGCGAGAGTGGAATCACTTCCTGCCCCAGGATCGAACCATGGGCGCGATAGGTCATCCATGATTTCGGCTTTTGTTCTTCGTGAAAGGCGAAGATATTCTTTGCTGCCCGCTCCAGTGAAGCAAGAACGGCTGCATCGACCTGATCCGCTGCCGCCTGTAACTCGGATTCAGACACCATAATGTCCTTGCTGTTTAGGTCAAGACCATCCAGTAATTTAGTATAACGAAGAAGTGCTTGATCTCCCCCGCTACGTACATCTCGAACAATGTGATGAACCAATTCGCTTGCCGTCAGGTCTTCGCCGAAAATCTCTTGATTCTTCGCCCGCATGGACGCCCCCAGCTCAATTTCGTCAAAGGCTTTTTTCGTGAGCTGTAATTCAGCCTCTTTTATGCCGACATCAGCAACAGAAATGATCTTCATAGGATTTCCCCACTCTCTATAATCGGTCTCAGGTTATTGACAATCTCATTGATTCGATGAAATTTCAGTTTGAAGCTCACGCGGTTGACAATCAGGCGTGCACTCACATCCAAGATGTGTGCGATCTCTTCCAAATCGTTTTCTGCCAGCGTCGTTCCCGTTTCAACAATATCTACAATGCTCTCGGACAGTCCAACAATGGGACCGAGTTCAATGGAGCCGTTTAACTTGATGTACTCCATCTGCATCCCCTGCCTTGCAAAAAAACTTTCTGCAATATGAGGATATTTGGTTGCGACTCTTGTATAGGAGTAATCGAGCAGGCGTCGACGCTTTTCCTTTTGGGGAACAGCCATCATCAAATGACATTTTCCAAAGCCAAGATCCAAAATTTCATACACATCTTTTTGGGATTCCAGCAAAACATCCTTCCCTATGATTCCGATATCCGCAGCACCATATTCGACATAGGTAGGAACATCCGATGTTTTTGCAATGATGAATCGTACCTTTAGGTCTTTATTTTCAATGACAAGTTTACGAGATTTTTCACTCAGGTGATCCGCTGAAAGTCCAACACGATGAAGAAGGTTCTTAGAGATGGTAAACAATTTCCCTTTTGGCAAAGCTATCGTCAAATAATCATTCATGTAATTTTCCATAGAAAACAGCTCCAATCCTTTAGTCCGTTAAAGAACTAATATGAGCACATACTAGCACGTAAATGCACGATGGTCAATGCTTAAAAAAGGATTTTTCCGGGGAATCTAGAATAATCCCTATGCAAAGGATTCATTTTATGAGAAGGAGATGCAGATGACGCTTCAGATATTATCATTTATCCAATTAAGTGATTCGCAAAAGGATCTCATCCGTAAAAGCGGCGACTGCCATATTAACTGTCTGCGCCCCAAAGAAGCTGCTGTTCATTTTGGACAAATCGACGTCCTCTTGGGATATGATGCGCAGATGGATATGGATGCATTTCTTCCACAAATGCCCAATTTAAAGTGGATCCATACGTACAGTGCTGGTGTAGAGCGTCTTCTTGCCAACGAGAACTTCCGACGTTCCGATATTTTATTGACCAACTCACGCGGGATTCACGGTATTCCCATGGCTGAACACATCCTCGGGACGATGCTCTCGTTCAGTCGCTGTCTCATCGAAGCGTGGGAGAATCAAAAAGCACACCAGTGGAAGAGGCTCACAGCCCCTGATGAGCTCTATGGGAAGACTGCTGCTGTCGTTGGCTTGGGAAGCATTGGTCGAGAGGTGTCAAAGCATCTAAAGAACGTTGGAATGCGTGTCGTTGCCGTCAAGCGAAAGAAAACGACCGAGCCGTTTGTAGATGAACTGTTCGACACGGAGCATCTGGGAGAGGCGTTGTCCAAGGCAGATTATGTGATCGTTGCACTTCCTCTGACCCCACAGACACATCAGCTCTTTGACAGCAGAGCATTCAACATGATGAAGGAGACTGCATTCTTTATCAACGTATCCAGAGGTGACGTGGTCAATGAAGACGACCTTGTTGATGCCCTGTCCTCAAAGCGGATTCGTGGGGCTTCCTTAGACGTATTTGCAGAGGAACCACTGCCGGAGGATTCACCGCTATGGGATGTGGAAAATCTTTATATCACTCCACACCACTCATCAATCTCCCCTATGTATCTGGATCGCTCTCTCAAAATTTTCCGCAACAATTTGCAAATCTTTCCACAGCGGATTGGAATGCTCAATGTCGTAGATAAGATGCGCGGATATTAATGGCACGATTCTCCACGGCGCACCTCCCTGCGTCCCGTTTTTTACCTTGTTATGACCAAACGAACTGATAGCATACTCTCAGTTCTCTCCATCAGCTTCCTTCAGAATAGCCAGCACCAGTGAATCCTCCGGTGCTGGTTTTTTTTGATGCTGTACGATGATTTCTGATTCTTTTATCGCTCCTATTTTCCGCAATTTATTTGCCCCAAGGATGGGATGGTATTGGCAGATATGCAGCGCTGTACCAATTCTTCCACGATGTCCGTTCGTTTCCCGGATAAAGTACTCAACAAGATGCGGAAGGAACCGATACACAAGGACGGACAGTACCTTCCCCCATACATCAGCCATCCCCTTTTCGCGCCCGATATCATGCAATAGAGCACATCGCGTCAACAGGATATACGCATCGGAATGGACGACGTCATATTGCAGATATTTTTTTTGCGCACTACGTGCGACACGCCATGCATGAAATTGATCCGCTTCGTGCATGGCATAAAACAGCTTCTGCTCTTCTTTGGATAAGTAGCAGCGAACGAATGTGTTTGCCTCTGCATCCAAACGTCCGAATACAGCATACAGAAACTGCCGTATACGCTGTATCATGCGAAATACTCAAAAGCTATGTATCCCTTTTGTTTTCCTGAGGATGCCGCTTCATTCTTTGTCTGCGGAGCGACAGCAAGCTCTACGACATTGCCATCATTTCGAAGGGCTTTTGCACGTGTGATCGCCGGCTGGATCTGTCCTTCCCCATATCCGATATATACGTCCTTCTGTGCCATTTGTGCATTGACGTTCTGTCGCTTTCGTGCCAGTACAACACGTTCCATCCCAAGGGCGAATCCGGTCGCAGGCATTGGAGCTCCATATTTACCCAACAGATCATCATAGCGGCCTCCCCCGCACAAAGGAAAGCCAAGTCCCGGGGAATATCCTTCAAAGACCATGCCCGTATAATAGTGAAAATCGCGAATCACGCCAAAATCAAAATACACGTAGTCTGCCAAGTGATAGTCTTTCAGGATCGAGTATATTTCCACCAAATTATTCGTTGCGTGTTGACTTTCTTGGTTCAATGGAAGATTGTAAATATGCTCAATGACATCCTCCTTCCCATTCAAAAGAGGAATGCTCTTTAGGAGCTCTTTAGAGGCAGAAGAGATAGAGAGTGTGTCAATGATTTGATTCGTTTGCACAATGTCGTGAGATTCCATCGCATTCTTTAATGCTTCACGATGCGCATCATCGATCCCAAAGGCCGTCATCATCCCTTTGAGGAAGTTCACCTGCCCAATATGAATCTGGAACTCCTTTATCCCACATGCCAGGACAGCCTCGATGGCAAGCGCAATGATCTCTGCATCTGCCGCCGCAGTATGGCATCCCATCAGCTCTACACCTGCTTGATGAAATTCGCATTGACGACCTTCCTGCGTCTGCTCAATGCGAAATACGTTGCCGATATACGATAATTTAAGCGGTGCAGGAAGATCTTTTAACCGACTGCTGACCAAACGCGCAATCGGCGTCGTCATTTCATTGCGCAAGGCAAGAAGTCTGTTTTTATTTCCAGAAAGAATAAAGAGGTCATTCTCTTCCTGAATGCGAGAAACAAGAGTTTCCAAATGCTCGATTGTCGGCGTAGCAATCTCGTCATATCCCCATGAGGAAAAGATCTGCGATAGGATTTGATCGAGGTAACGCATTTCAATGACATCAGCAGGAAGCAGATCTCTTGTCCCATATGGGGTTTCTAGGATAGCGTTTTTAGCATTCATCTGTATCTCCTCCGTCCGCATTCACCGAAAGACATCCATTCTTCAGAACGAGTGTGTATCCATCTGCACCGTAATTTAGGCAGCGCTTCACACGACTGATTGTTGCCGTGCTTGCACCTGTATGGGCAACAACCTCATCATAGGTATTCCCCCCGTATAACATACGCGCAACATCAAGTCTTTGTGCCATGGCACGAAGTTCGCCAATGGTGCAAAGATCTTCAAAAAATTGATAGCATTCATCAACGGTCTGCAGAGAGAGAACCGCACGAAACAACTGATCAGTGGAAGGATCCTTTCGTCTTTGATCTACCATTTGTCATTTCCTTTCATAATATGTTCAGCAACAGTATAGCATAGATTCATGTGCGCGAGAAGAATGGACAAAACATACATTCTCTACAAATAAAAATATAATTCGATTTGATCCGTCTGATGAAGATCAGACCATTCCGTGTTCGGCATCGAGACGGAAATTAAGACTGGGGCATCTTCCTCTCCTGAATCATCTGCAGAGGTGATATCTTCTACCGTACCTTCCCTTTTTATCCCATCTAGTGAATAGGTAACGATTTGCCCGAGATAGATTTGTTTGGCCGTATCGGAGGAAACTTCTGCTTCGATTCGTATGTGATCCGTGCATTCAATTTCCATAATGTTGCTTTCTGGTTCGAGGACATCTCCATTCTGAACATATAATTGAGAAACGACGCCATCCCATTTTGTATAGATATCGGTAGAATAAGATGGTTCTTTTGCCTTTTTTAACAATGCTTCTGCCTGGTTTAATTGATCTTCCGCCCCTTTTAGGGCCGCAGAGTTGAACGCTATCGATGAAGTTCCCCTATTTTCTTGCACAGAAGACTGCATTTCCTCATACTCCCGAATCGCTTCCTCTTTTTTTGCTGCACTGACCGCCCCCATCTCATATAACGCAGACATACGTTCCACTTTACTGCGTGCAGCATCAACAGCTTCGTTGGAAATCGGTGAAATCTCTGGCTGATCAGAAACAGCTGCACCAGCGCGAAGCTGGTTAACATTGTTTTGAGCGAGTGTCACGCTCTGCTGTAAGCGTTGGATGTCCTCGTCAGAAAAAGTCTTTTGTACTGTTACTAGGAGATCTCCTTGTTTTACATGATCTCCAGTGCTGACATGGAGTTCCTGTACCATCATGCGATCCGAAGACTGCAGGTATTTTTTCTCACAGGAAATATACGCTTGAGAAACATGAAAGCCGCGGCTCGTACCTTTTGCATAAATCAATATGCCAGAGACCAAAAGGATCATGCAGATAAATACAATAAGATAAAGAATACTTTTGCCCTTGATTTTTTGTGTTATATCCTGTTCCATGTCTCTGCCTTCTAAAAAAGGGCTGTCAGCACGTGACAGCCCGATCATCATGGTTGTATTATTTTCCTGCCTGCTGACGTATGACAAGAACTGCATCGTCAAAGGCCTGCGACAAGTTCTGCGGTATTTTCCCTCCCGCCTGTGCCATGTCGGGACGTCCACCACCGCCGCCGCCAACGGCTTTAGCAGCCGACTTAATGATGTTGCCGGCATGGGCACCATAGGCTACAGCATCTTGGTCTGCCTTAACGACAAGATTCACCTTATCGTTGGCCGCCATACCAAGAACGACAATGCCCGCACTGAGCTTTTCACAGGCGAGATCTGCAATATTGCGAAGTTCCTCCATGGAATCCACATTTACTTTTCCAACAATGACGTGGAATTTTCCAATTTCCTGGACATCTGACAGCAGTTTTTGTGCGTCTGCTTGATCACGGGAGTCCACATAAGTACGTAACTGCTCCTGCATATTCTTCTTCTCGTCGATCAGTTTATCGACTTGCGTGGGCAGGTCTCCCGCCTTTACTTTCAGCCGCTGAGAAAGTGTACGGATCAGCGCATCCGTTTCTGACACATACTGATATGCTGCACGGCCGGTAATTGCTTCGATACGACGTACGCCTGCAGCAACACCAGATTCGCCAATGATCTTAAAAAGACCGATCTGTCCTGTATTGGATACGTGAGAACCGCCACACAGCTCGATGCTGAAATTAGGAACCTCAACCACACGGACAATATCACCGTACTTCTCTCCAAAGAGAGCCATTGCACCGCGTTCTTTCGCCGCTGCAATTGGCATCGTCGAAATATCGAGATCGATTGAGCTAAGAATTTCTTCGTTGACCAAATCCTCGATATCCTGCACCTGCTGCTGTGTCAAAGGTTCGAAGTTCGTAAAATCGAAGCGAAGCCGCTCAGGTGTCACCAAAGACCCTGCCTGATGCACATGATCTCCGACAATTCTCTGAAGTGCTGCCTGAAGAAGATGTGTTGCTGTATGATTACGTGCGGATGATAGCTTATGCACCTCATCCAGCTGAATTTGGACTGTCTCTCCTCGTTGAAGCTGACCTTCCTCAACATACGCCAGATGATAAACTGTCCCATCAGGAAGTCTTTTCGTATTACGGATAACAATTCGTCCGACATCACTGAGGAGAAGCCCAGCATCTCCTACCTGTCCGCCGCCCTCCGCGTGGAACGGCGTGGTGCTCAGGATGATTCCGGCGCTTTCTCCATCATGCAGCATGTCGACCAGAGCCCCATCACGCCAAATGGCGACAACCTCAGCCTTGCGCGCCTCTGCGTTTTCGGTCAGGGCTGATGTATCCAATCCGGAAAGATCCGGAACAGCCACAGCCTGGTTCTCAGCCCGTGCACTTCTTGCCCGGTTGCGCTGTTTTTCCATTTCCTGCGCAAATCCAGCATCGTCCAACTTGAGGCCATTCTCATGAAGAATTTCCTCAGTAAGTTCACGGGGAAATCCATAGGTATCATAGAGTTTGAATCCGACTTCTCCGGGAAGTATCTGCTGTGCATTCGCTTTCAGCGAGTCAATCTCTTCATTCAGGAGATCAATGCCCTGGACGAGTGTCGCAGCAAACCGTTCCTCCTCAATGCGTATGACACGCTTAATGTATTCCTCTTTCGATACGAGTTCGCTAAAGTCTTTTACATCACCAAAGATTTCGATGACAGCATCAACCGCTCCGTCCAGGAATGGCTTTGTGATGCCCAACATCCGTCCATGACGGATCGCACGCCGTATCGTACGGCGCAATACATATCCTCTTCCCTCATTGGATGGCAGAATGCCGTCCATGATCATAATGACAACAGAACGCGCATGATCGGCGATGACCTTGAGGGATATATCTTTTTGTGGATCAGCGCCATACTCCGTCTGAGATACATTGACAGCATATTCGATAACAGGATAGAGCAAATCTGTCTCGAAATTTGTCTTCTTATTTTGTACGACAGAAGCAAGACGCTCAAGCCCACAGCCAGTATCGATGTTTTTATGGGCAAGGAGATTATACTTACCATCCTCGGTTCGATCATATTGAGTAAAGACGAGATTCCAAATTTCGAGAAATCGATCACAATCGCATCCTACACTGCAGGTTGGGCTGCCGCAGCCACGCTCCTCTCCAAGATCAATGTATATCTCAGAATCAGGACCGCATGGCCCCGGGCCGATCTCCCAGAAATTATCTTCCAATGGGACAATGTGATCCGGGGAAAGGCCCGGCTGTTCCAACCAAATCTGACGTGCTTCGTCATCGTTCGGATAGATTGTTACCCAAAGCTTCTCTTTGGGCAGTTCAATGACTTCAGTCAGAAACTCCCATGCCCAAGGAATCGCTTCCTTCTTGAAATAGTCTCCAAAGGAGAAGTTTCCGAGCATCTCAAAAAATGTCTGATGCCGAGCAGTACGCCCGACGTTTTCTATATCTCCTGTACGCACACAGCGCTGACAGGTAACGATGCGATGGCGCGGCGGCTTTACCTTACCGGTAAAAAAGGGCTTGAGGGGTGCCATGCCGGCACCGATCAAAAGCAGTGTCGGGTCATTCTCCGGGACAAGAGAATAGCTGGGCAAACGAAGATGTCCCTTCTTCTCTGCAAAAAAATTAAGATATGCTTCCCGCAGTTCTTTTCCCGTCATATATTTCAATTCAATCGCCCTCCCAGCATCGATTCGTTTGTAAGTATAACACATTTCATTGGAAAAATATATTACATCAGACTTTTAACCAATTCCATGGCCTGTTCCTGTGCCATGAGGATTTCTCTCGGTTTATTCCCTCCCCCGCTCGGGCCAATGATATGCAGTTCCTCCATCGTATCCACCAGCCGTGCCGCTCTGGAGTATCCAACACGAAATCTCCTCTGTATACTGGACGATGATGCCTGCCCTGTGGACATGACTAGCTCTACGGCATCAGGGAGAAGTTTGTCCTGCTTGACGAGAAATTCGTCCTCTTCGGAAGAATCATCTTCTTTGGAGTCATTCTCAATAAAGTCAATAAGCTCTTCATTTTCACTGACCTCTTGTCCTTGTGAGCGGATGTAGTCAAGAAGCATTTCAACTTCTTCGTCACTGATAAATGCTCCCTGCACGCGGATCGGTTTTGGGGCTCCCTGCGGGGAAAAGAGCATATCCCCCTTACCAAGCAAGGTTTCTGCACCGCCGCGATCCAAAATCGTACGGGAATCGACCTGTGAGGAGACCGCAAACGAGATGCGGGAAGGAAGATTTGCCTTGATGATGCCCGTAATGACATTGACGGACGGCCGCTGTGTCGCTAGGATCATGTGAATCCCGGCGGCACGCGCTTTCTGTAGGATTCTGCAAATGGAATCTTCCACATCGCGTGGGGATACCATCATAAGATCCGCCAGCTCATCAATCACAATGACGATGAACGGCATCTTTTCTTCGGCATAACGACGATTGAACGACTTGATGTCACGCACACTGTGTGATGCAAAGACAGCGTATCGTTTCTCCATCTCTTGCACAGCCCAGTTCAGTACGGACGACGCCTTCTTAGGATCCGTCACGACGGGAACCATGAGGTGTGGGATTCCATTGTAATTAGAAAGCTCGACCATCTTCGGGTCGATGAGGATGAACTTTACTTCATCCGGAGCAGCTTTGAACAGAATACTGGAAATCAGCGTATTGATGCAGACCGACTTACCCGAACCAGTAGCCCCGGCAACCAATAAATGCGGCATTTTCCCAATATCTGCAAAGATCGCCTGCCCGCTGATATCCATACCAAGACCAACAGTAAGCTTTGACTGCGCCTCTTGGAAGGCAGGATTCTCCAAAACATCACGCAGCTGAACACTTTCCAGGATACGGTTAGGAATCTCAATACCAATGGCGGCTTTTCCCGGCACCGGTTCAATACGAACCGATGTGGTGGCAAGCTGTAAAGCGATATCTTCAGCTAAATTCGTGATTTTGCTAACCTTCACGCCGGGAGCAGGTTCCAAATCATAACGCGTTACAGCAGGACCGTGACATGCACTAACCACCTTTGCATTCACATGAAAGCTCTCCAGTGTATGTTGGAGGGTATGTGCATTTTCTTCGATTTCTTGGTCAAGTGACTCATTCTCTTTCTTCACATGCTTAGAAAGTATATGTGTGACTTTAGGAAGTATATAAGCTGTTTGCCCTGCTGTCTCAGCGTCCGGGGAGCTAATCTGCTCAGAATGCAGTGCCGTAGCTGTCTCAGTATCGTCCTGTCGCTCCTCTTCGTCTGACGCTTCCTGTTCCTCTGCGTCGGATATCGTATCGTCTGTTTCCTCGATTTCATCTGGCGCAATTCTTAGCGTCTCAATGACCTGCTCGTACGGCACAGATGGAATTTCCTCTGGTAAATTCTCTTCACTTTTTTGTATGGAGAATTGAGTGGGCGTATTCTCGTGTTCTTGTTTCAGCGTTGTCAAATAGGCGCCGGAACTGGTCTCCTGCTCTACCACCATGCTTTCCACAGAAGGGGCGGCAGAAATAGGTTCTTCCTCTGCGATAGGCGTATGTATTTCAGGTTCCGCTGACATGCTGTTCTGCATCTTTTCTTCAGTATCATCTGGTTGATTTTTTGGATCGTCCGTCTGGCTGTGCCGCTCCACAAACAGGTGGTCTTGTTCCTGATTGTACGGCATCGTGTCGGTCATCTGATTGACCATCTGCGTCGTCCGCTGCTCAAATTTTTCTGCGACTGTTCCAATTGTCTCACGTGTTGTATGAAGGGCAGCCCCCGCCGCCTGAGCACTTTTCTTTGCCTGTTCACGCGTTTTCATGTAGCCGGATGCCAACGACCATGTAGTCGATAGGAGAATTGAACCGACGACGAATGTGCCCAATAGAATGACCGCACCGTCTACTCCGAAGAGAGCGCGCAACACAAATAAAACACCGCCGCCAAGAAGTCCACCGCCTTCCGAAAGGCTTTGCGGAAGGATTTCTTCACCCACGGGAATGACGAAATGATGCCATATTGCCAAAAGGGAGATGAATAAACCAATCACACCGAAGAACTTTTTGGTGTATTGTACGCCGCGATGATGCGTGATATATTGTATGCTGATCAGCAGAACGATAAGGATGGCAAAGAATGCCCCCCAGCCAAATAGATAACGAAATATATCCGCAAAAAAGAATCCAACGAACCCCACATTAAGACCGAGCAGCCCTATGCCGGAGATCAGTGCGAAGGAGAGCAGGATAAGACCGATGAGTTCGTATTTCCGTCCTGATCCATTGGTCGTCGTATTTCCGCGTTTTGCAGAAACAGATTTAGACGGTCGCCGACCAGAACTTTTCTTTTTCAAAAAGAATCCCCCCATATCATATTATGCCTCCGTTCTTGACAGAACGGAGGCATAACACATACCCCATTGATCTGGGAAACAGTATACTATTTTGTCAGTCGATCTGCAACCCTTTGAGCCTCATAGAGGATACGCTCTTCATCGAGTGTTGTCAGAGCGCCATTTTCCATCAGGAGTGAGCCATTGACCATCACTGTGTCAATCGACGAGGACTTCGCCGCATAGGCAAGAAGCGAAGCAGGATGATAACATGGCGTCCACTCTGCACCGTGCATCGAGAAGAGCACGATATCTGCCTTATCCCCCTTCTGAAGCTTTCCAATATGAGGAAGGGACAGCGCTTGAGCACCATATTCCGTCCCCATTTTTATGGCGGTCAATGCCGGGACAGCCAACGGATCTAATGTATTTACCTTATGAAGGAGTGCCGCCAGCTGGATCTCATCAAGCATATCTAGATTATTATTGCTGGACGCACCATCTGTGCCGAGTGCAACGCAGACCCCCTCTGCCAGAAGCCGTGGAACAGGTGCCGTTCCGCTCGCCAGCTTCATATTGCTGCCCGGGTTGTGTGCCACACGAATGTGATACTTTTTGATAATATCAATGTCCTCATCATCTAAATGCACACAATGTGCTGCAAGCGTTCCATTTTCAAAGAGGCCAGTAGAAGCAACATGGGCAAACGGGCGTTTCCCGTATTTCTTCATGCAATCTTCAACTTCTCCGATGGTCTCTGACATGTGGATGTGAACCTCAGCACCGAGAGCCTGTGCTTTTTCAGCGACTTTTTTTAGATAGTCCGGCGGACATGTATAAAGTGCATGAGGACCAAACATGACCGTGATGCGACCATCTGCTGTGCCGTGGAAATTCTCGTAGAGGTATGCGTTTTCATCAATTTTTTTCTCAGCATCGGGAGCAAGCCCGATAAGCCCTCTGGATAGTACGCCGCGCAAGCCGGAAATCTCAACAACTTCGGCAACACGCTCCATATCCGGACCATACATATCGGCAAACGTCGTTGTTCCGCTGCGAATCATCTCGGCAGCAGCAAGCATCGCCCCCCAATAAATATCGTCTGAGCAAAGCTTTGCCTCTATTGGCCAGATCATCTGCTGCAGCCAGTCCATCAGCTTCATGTCATCTGCGTAACTGCGCAGCAGTGTCATCGAAGCATGTGTATGGGCATTGACAAATCCCGGAACGGCAAAATGTTTCGTCCCATCGATCACTTTCTGTGCGATGAAGTCATCAGGAACATCACCGACAGAAAAAATTTCATCGTTGGTGATGGCAATATTGACAACATCCGTTGTTCCATCCGGGAGAAGTGCCGTTACATTCTGAATCAGCGTATTCAACGTATATCTCCTTATGCCAGGCCAAGATAACTCTTTTGGTCCGCACTGAGTGCATCGATTGCGATACCAAGCGATTTCAGTTTGATATTTGCAATCTCCACGTTGATCTCCTCCGGCATGAGATGAACGCCTTTTTCCATTTCCCGTCCATGACGAATTAAATGGAGGGCTGAGAAAAACTGTACGCCAAAGGAAAGATCCATGATCTCTGCTGGGTGTCCATCCCCTGCTGCAAGGTTGACCAGCCGCCCTTCTGCCAAGAGATAGAGACGTCGACCATCCTTCTGAACAAATTCGCGGATATTTTCACGCACAACGGCATTCGATACAGAGGCTTCGGTCAGTTCAGGGATGTTGATTTCAACATCGAAATGGCCTGAATTAGCCATCATCGCGCCATCCTTCATCACATCAAAGTGATGCCTTCTAAGAATGTCTTTATTGCCTGTCAGTGTTAAGAAGATATCGCCAATCTTTGCCGCCTCATCCATCGGCATGACCCTAAACCCATCGAAAACGGCTTCAATTGCTTTGATCGGATCGACTTCCGTAATGATAACCTCTGCACCCAGTCCGCGTGCACGCATTGCACCGCCTTTGCCGCACCATCCGTAGCCTGCGATGACCACGGTCTTTCCAGCAATGACCAAGTTTGTCGTACGCATGATGCCGTCCCAAGTGGACTGCCCCGTTCCATATCGATTATCAAACAAATATTTGCAGTATGCATCATTGGCAGCAATCATCGGGAACTCAAGTTTTCCCTGCCGCGCCAATGCATGAAGACGATGAACGCCCGTCGTGGTTTCCTCTGATCCGCCAATCAGCGACGGAAGCAGTTCGCGCCGCGTGGTATGAAGCATATCGACCAAATCACCGCCGTCGTCAATGACAATATCCGGGTGTATATCGAGTGCCTTGTTCAGGAATTCGGCATACTCCTCATCGGTACAGCCATGCCAAGCAAATACGTGGATGCCTTCCTCCACCAGCGCTGCAGCAACGTCATCCTGCGTGGACAGAGGGTTGCTCCCCGTCACGGCAACGTCTGCACCGGCATGCTTAAAGATTGTGGCCATGTATGCCGTCTTTGCCTCTAAGTGCAGCGTGATGACCATCTTAATCCCTGCAAACGGTTTCGTCACTGAATACTCTTTATCTGCAGCCGCCATGACAGGCATAAAGCGCTTTACCCAGTCAATTTTTGCATGACCGGACGGTGCCAATTTAATATCACGAATCATGGATGTCATTACATTCATCTCCTCTAGTTTTCAATTCCCTTACGCGCGTCAACGCCCTGTCGGTAGTAGTGACGCACCTCTTCCATATTGGTGATCAGATCTGCCCGATCCTGAAGCCATGAGGGAGCATTTCTCCCCGTGCAGACGACCTCTGTCTCCACAGGAACAAAATCCAACAGCTCTTCCATTTGCTCTCGCTGAATCAGGCCAAACGAGAGTGCCACATTGATCTCATCCAGAATGACGAGATCAAAGACTTGTTCGCGCAGGAGTCCGGTGACATGCCCCATACCGGCAGACATCAGAGCAAGATAATCATGTGGTGGTTTTCCGTGTGGAAAAACGACGAGATCATCCCCAAAAGCCAGCCTAGTCTCTTCGTTCACCATCCCTTCCTCAGCAATAAAGAAAGGCTTTCCCGTTGTCTCCAGCGTCATATTCGCTAAGTCCTTTAGAATATGCTGCTCTGCGTATGCAAGACTTTTCATAAACTGCATCATGTATACACGATGCCCAGCCCCCAAAGAGCGAATTGCCAATCCAATCGCAGCGGTTGTCTTCCCCTTACCGTTTCCGGTGTAAACTTGAAGCATTAGAGCAACACCTTGTGACTGACGTTGATACGCCCTTTTTCATCGATTTCGACGACCTTGACTTCAAGTTGATCGCCGATATGAACAACGTCCTCAATGTTTTCAACACGGTGCTTGGCAATCTGAGAAATATGGCAGAGTCCTTCCTTCCCAGGGAGGAGTTCGACAAATGCCCCAAACTTCAAGAAACGCGTCACGCGTCCGGTGTAAACCTCTCCTACCTGTACTTCACGGACGATATCCTCAATCATCTTGCGTGCGAGATTCATGGCCTCTGTATTGGGAGATGTAATAAAGATATTCCCATCTTCATGGATGTCGATATCCACCCCGGTCTCATCGATGATTTTGCGCACGACCTTGCCGCCGGTACCGATGACATCGCGTATTTTCTCAATGTCGATACTAATTGTTTCTACACGCGGTGCATAAGGCGAGAGCTCTTCTGCCGGCTTATCGATACACTCAAGCATTCTGGAGAGGATAAAGGCTCTTCCCTGCTTTGCCTGCTCAAGGGCTGAGGCAAGAATATCTCGCGTGATCCCGGCAATCTTAATATCCATCTGAATGGCTGTAATCCCCTTCGATGTGCCTGCCACCTTAAAGTCCATATCTCCAAGAGCATCTTCCATCCCCTGTATGTCCGTCAGGATGGAATAGTCATCACCATCGCGCACCAAGCCCATCGCCACGCCGGAGACCGGACGCTTAATGGGGACACCGGCACACATAAGGGAGAGTGTGCTTCCACACACGCTGCCCATAGAACTGGAGCCATTGGATTCCAATATTTCCGAGACCAGCCGTATGGTATAGGGGAAATCCTCAATCGATGGAATCATCGGAAAAAGCGCGCGTTCCGCCAACGCCCCATGACCAATCTCACGACGTCCGGGACTTCGCATGGGTCGTGCTTCTCCGACACTGTAGCCAGGGAAATTATAATGATGCAGGTAGTGTTTGGTTGTCTCAGGGCCAAGTCCGTCGATGATCTGCTCATCCCCAATGGAACCCAATGTCGTTACCGTGAGCACTTGCGTCTGCCCCCTGGTGAAAAGGCCTGAGCCATGGACACGCGGCAGAATGCCCACTTCGCAGCTGACCGGGCGAACTTCATCTAGGGCACGCCCATCCGGGCGTATCTTCTCGTGCGTAATCATATGGCGCACGATTCCCTTCTCGATACGGTATAGGATCTGGGCAATTTCCTTCACTGCATCCGGATATTCCTCAGTGAAGTGTACTATGGTCTCTTCCTTGATGGCAGAAATGTCTGCGTCACGAGCAAGTTTGTCGCTGTTTCGCGTTGCTGCGTCAAGACGGGCTTCTGCATACGAGCGCACTTTTTCTTCCAGTTCTTCGGATACTTTGAATACCGCAGGAATCTGCTTCTCTTTTCCACAGGTCCGCTGTATGTTCTGTTGGAACTCGACTAGTCGCCGAATCTCTGCATGTCCAAAAAGGATAGCATCCAAAACAATTTCTTCCGGCAGCTCGTTTGCTCCGGCTTCCACCATCATGACCGCATCGTATGAACCTGCGACGGTTAAGTTCAAATCAGAGTCAGCGCGCTGCTCCTCCGTCGGATTGATGACAAATGCGCCATTGATATAACCAACGCGTACCCCTGCAATTGGCCCCATAAAGGGGATGTCAGATATCGTCAGGGCACAAGACGCTCCGAGCATCGCTGCGATCTCAGCTGGATTATCCTGTTCCACGGAAAGAACCGTAGCCACAATCTGTACGTCATTACGAAATCCATCCGGAAACAGCGGGCGGATGGGACGGTCAATCAAACGTGCACAAAGGACAGCGTCACTGCTGGGACGTCCTTCCCGCTTGATAAAGCCCCCTGGAATCTTTCCTGCAGCATACATTTTTTCTTCGTAGTCTACGGTTAACGGGAAGAAATCAACACCTTCCCTGGGGGCTTTTGATGCTGTGGCCGTTACTAATACAACAGTATCACCATATCGAACTAAAACAGCGCCGTTTGCCTGTTTCGCCATTTTTCCATATTCGACCGTCAGTTTACGTCCGCCCAGGTCGATCTCGAAACTCTGCATAGTACCCTCCTCGGATTTTCACATACGCGTACAGTTAATGCATTCGACAAAACATTGCAGAATCCTTGTTTTCGCAGTAAAAAAGGACGGGAATCCCCGTCCTGTGCCTTTGCTCCGCTAAGCAATTACTTGCGAAGATTAAGTTTTGTAATAATAGAGCGATACCGCTCAATATCCGTCTGATAAAGATATCCGAGAAGACGGCGGCGGTGTCCGACCATCTTCAGCAGGCCACGGCGCGAATGATGGTCCTTCTTATGCTCTTTCAGATGCTCAGTGAGATACTGAATGCGGGCAGTTAAAACAGCAATCTGTACTTCAGGAGAGCCCGTATCTCCCTCGTGTACTGCATATTGCTTGATAATGTCCTGCTTCTGTTCCTGCGTGATCATAAAAAATCCTCCTCATAAAATAAATAGCCAATGACCAAGAAAACGTCGGACTACTCGCTATCTGAGTCATGGACACAACTTCGTTGTTCATATTACCATAGAAATTTTTTCTTGTAAATGAAAAGTTTCCTGCAGCGCACGTTCTGCGCATTCTTTATCGGATTTAATTTGTGAAATGAGTTCATCAACGGAATCAAATCGCCTCTCACTCCGTATCCTTTTATGAAATGATACAAGAATCTTCTTTCCGTAAAGATCTCTGTCAAAGTCCATAATGTGAACTTCCATGCGCCGATCACATGACCCAAACGTTGGATTATTTCCTATATTGGCAACGGCTGAATAGATATGATTATGGTATAGGACCGTTACCGCGTATACGCCGTTCGGCAGAATCTCATAGAATTCGAAGAGCGCAATATTGGCCGTGGGGAAGCCTAGCAGCCGTCCACGCGCCTGCCCGTGTATTACCGTCCCAATCATTGTAAAAGGGTATCCAAGAAGCTCATTTACGTGCGTTATATCCCCTTGTTCGATATAGGTACGAATGCGTGTACTGCTGATTGGCACATTATCGTACAAAACGGATGTGCACACAATGGTTTCTATGGTATATCTTTTCCCTATACCGCGCAGGAGCTGTGGTGTTCCCACGCCTTTCCTCCCAAATGTATAATTTTCACCGACAACAACGTACTGCGGTGAAAAATAACGGTAAAGCAGATGAATAAATTCTTCTGGTGAGGTGTCGGCAAAAGCAGGAGTGAAAGGAATTTCCACCAAGACATCGACGCCCAAATTCCGTAAAATTCGCCGACTTACCTGTTCACTGCTGATACGGCGTGGGGCCCCCAAGGAATCAACAATTGCCCGTGGATGATTCGTAAAGGAAAAAACAAACGTAGTGCCATGAATCCTGCTTGCCTGTTCAGCTGCTGTGCGGATGATCTTTTGGTGTCCGATATGCAGTCCGTCAAACATGCCAAGTGCAACGACGATATTTTTGTATTTTGACGCAAAATCAACCAGCTGATGGTATGTTTTCATGGGGGAAAACATTCTCCTTATGGTTCTCCAATGATGCGAAGCTCCGGAAACAGTCTTACGTGATGCTTAGCATATACACGATTCTGTACAGAGTGTATGAGCTGCTGTACATCACGCGCTGTCGCACCGCCTATATTGATAATAAAGCCGGCATGTTTCTGTGAGACCTGTGCCCCCCCGTATGTAAGCCCCTTAAGGCCTGTCTGGTCAATCAGCGTGCCGGCAAAATATCCGGGCGGTCGTTTAAACGTACTGCCGGCGCTGGGATAGGAAAGCGGCTGTTTACTTTCACGACGCTGATTGAGGTCGGACATTCTCTCCAAGATAGACGATGGATCATCCGTACGAAGACACAGGTGGGCTTCGCAAATCGCCTCGTTATTTGTGTGAAAAACACTGTGACGATAGCCGAAGTCCAGCTCATCCGCAGAATACAGCCGTACCTCTCCATCTGGTGAAATGGTCTTGACTGCCATGACGACAGATTTCACTTCACCGTCGTAGGCCCCTGCATTCATAAAGACAGCACCACCGATGCTTCCTGGTATCCCGCAAGCAAACTCCAAGCCAGAGAGGCCCTTCTTTTGTGCAAATGATGCAATATCTTTCAGAAGAGCTCCAGAGCAGACAATAAGCGTTGTCCCCTCCTGCGTGATAGCTGACATCTGACGACTGAAACGAATCACCAGGCCTCGTATACCGCCGTCTCGGATCAGCAGATTGGACCCATTGCCAAGTATGGTGACCGGAATATCATAGTGTTTCGCTTTCTGTATAATCGCGCGCACTTCTTCTGTGTTATGCGGATAAAATAGAAGATCCGCAGGTCCGCCGATACGAAACGTTGTATGGAAGCGCATGGGAGCGTTTTCAAAGAGTCTTGTCCGTTCAAACTCCTGATAACAGGAATGAATGAATGCTTCATTCATATCTGTGTGCTCCTTCCGTGGCAGCCGTTTCCGTATATACGCAAGTCGGCAAATCGATGCTGCCGCAGAGCTTCAAACGCCACGACGGCAACAGCATTGGATAAATTTAACGAGCGTGCTTCTTCCCGCATCGGAATGCGGATAGTATTGGCTTCGTAATCTGTCAATAAAGACTCCGGCAGTCCCGCACTTTCCTTCCCAAAAACGAGAAAATCGTCTATTTTGTAGGATATGTCACAGTAGCTGTGGCGCGCTTTTGTACTGCAGAAGTAAAATGTATGCTCATGATATTGTTGGTGGAGCGCCGCAAAGGAATCGTGATAGTGAACGCGGACAAGATGCCAATAATCGAGCCCGGCGCGCTTTAAGTGCTTATCATCGGTTGAAAATCCGAGTGGCTGTACCAGATGCAGCTCCATTCCTGTCCCCGCGCACAGCCGTGCAATATTTCCGGTATTTCCAGGGATCTCGGGCTCGACGAGAACAATATGCATATTGTTCGCTTCTCCATTCTTTTCCTGAACAACGCAACGACATTATATCGAATTGGCATCATAAAAACAACCCATAGGAGGAGAATCTCCCATGGGTCGAATCAAAATCACTGCAGAATTGCGCCGGTGTTGGCCGATGTTGTTAACTTAGCATAACGCGCAAGGTATCCCGTTTTGATTTTTTGTTCTGGTTTTACCCAATTCTTACGCCGTTTTTCAAGTTCTTCATCACTGACTTCGAGTTCAAGTCTGCGATTCGGAATGTCGATGGTAATCATATCCCCATCTTCGATCAGTGCGATAGGACCGCCTGACATAGCTTCGGGAGACACATGCCCTACACAGGCACCCTGACTTGCACCACTGAAACGTCCGTCAGTGATGAGCCCAACCTTGAGCCCCATGCCTGTAATCACGGCAGTTGGATTCAGCATTTCCTGCATCCCGGGTCCGCCTTTTGGGCCCTCGTAGCGTATGACAACGACATCACCATCATGGATCTTCCCCTCCATGATGGCATTTACTCCCTCTTCTTCGGAGTTAAAGCATTTCGCCGATCCGCGATAGGTAAGCATATCATCTGACACGGCAGATGCTTTCACGACAGCATAGTCCGGTGCAAGATTACCGCTCAGTATGGCAAGACCGCCCTCAGTGCGATAGGGATGATCAACGCTGTGGATGACCGTGGGATCCAGGACTTCTGCGTGTGCAATCCGCTCGCGTACAGTCCCCGTCACTGTCAATGCGTCCAGATGAAGCAAATTCTTCTTGGACAGTTCCTTCATCACCGCAGAGATGCCTCCCGCCTCGTTCAGATCCTGCATGTGATGTGTACCGGCAGGGCTCAACTTCGTAATGTACGGAGTGCGTCGGCTGATCTCATCAAAGAGAGGCGTAGGAAGCTCAATACCTGCTTCGTGTGCGATTGCCGTAAGGTGGAGGACGGTGTTGGACGATCCGCCAATCCCCATATCAACGGTGATGGCATTCTCGAATGCATCACGTGTCATTATATCGCGCGGGCAAATATTCTTTCGAACGAGATCGAGAATAATGGTGCCTGCCATCTTGGCGAGCAGACGACGTTCTCCGGTATACGGTGCAGGTATTGTCCCGTTCCCGGGAAGCCCCATGCCGAGCACCTCGGTCAAAGAGTTCATGGTGTTTGCGGTAAAAAGCCCAGAGCAAGAACCACAGCTGGGGCAGGCATGTTCCTCGATCGCCGTCATTTCCTCTGCGTCCATCTTTCCGGCGGCAAACATGCCGGCGGCCTCGAATGCCTGACTAACACTGATGTTGCGCCCGTGATGGCGGCCTGCCAGCATCGGTCCTCCGCTGACCAAAATGGCAGGAATGTTCAGACGTGCTGCCGCCATCAACATTCCCGGAACAACCTTGTCGCAGTTTGGAATCAGAACAAGTCCATCAAAGCCAGACGCCATGGTAACGGCCTCAATCGAATCGGCGATCAGCTCACGGCTGGCAAGGGAGTATTTCATCCCTGTATGCCCCATTGCAATTCCATCACACACACCGATGGACGGAAATTCAATCGGTGTGCCGCCGGCAGCAGCCACGCCGAGTTTTACAGCTTCCGCAATCGTATTGAGATGAAAATGACCGGGAATAATCTCGTTGAATGAATTGCAGACACCAATCAGCGGCTTTGCAAGATCTTCCTTCCCATATCCATTGGCATGAAAAAGTGAACGATGCGCACAGCGTGTCGCACCTTTTTTTACAACATCGCTTCTCATAAGGATTCTCCCCCACTTCCACTTCGCTTATGCAGGAATAAATTTTCAGCATAAGCGGAGATAACAAATACATGACAGAGATTTTAGCGCATTCCTCCATTTTTTTCAACCGAATGTTGATTCTGCATGTATATCTTTCATAGCACGCTGTTGTCAAATATGCTATAATCGGATTAGAATTCGATGCCTTCTTGCGCTTTGATTCCCTGTTGATAAGGATGTTTGACCAGCTTCATCTCTGTGACAAGATCCGCTCGCTCAATGAGTTCCTGTGCGGCATTCCTGCCCGTAAAAATAAGGTGCATACAGGAAGGTCGTGCGGCAAGCAGATCATCCAATTCATTTCGTTTGATAAATCCAAAAGAATATGCATAATTGAATTCGTCGAGGATGACCATATCCCACATTCCCTGTTGGATTTCATTCTTCGCCCTATGGAGAAGCTCCTGCGCTGCCTGACGATGTTGTTCCTCCCTATTGTCTCCGCGCTGTGAAAAACCAAGGCCCCCTTGTCGAATCTCAATCCGCTCCTGCAGCGAATGAAGTGCCTTGATCGCCTCCAATTCACCGTAGGTTCGGCTTCCTTTAATGAATTGGAGAATCAGTACGCGCATTCCATTTCCCCACGCACGCATCGCCATACCAAGGGCTGCCGTTGTTTTTCCCTTACCGTCACCGGTGTGAACGATAATTAGACCTTTTTTTCCCATATTGACCCCTGCCTTTCTAAGGAGTTTTCTATCATATCATCTTTGTGTGAATCTATGAAGCAATATTTGTTTTTTACAAGTCTCATCTTTTTTATCGTTATCGGATGCATTTTTTTTCTTGAGAAAACTGATTTCCTGTATTTGCGTGAGCTCGACATTTCTGCCAAGGTATACGAGGAAGACGGCACCGTCACGCTGCGTTGGGAACGCCCTGCATATCCATGCTACTATCGTGTGGATACCTATATCAAGACAACGGGAACGGGCACAGACAAAGCTGGATTTGAGCTTGTCAAGACCGACTTTACGACAACGCCTTCCTATCGGATCTCCTCGGCGCCGATTCCTTTTTATTATCGGATCACTGCATACGGTATGTTTGGTGCTCTGACATCGCCATCGACGGAGATTGCTTCCCCCTATTTCGCTGCACAGGCACCTATTCCAATCTATCATTATACAAAAGAACATCCAGCAAGTCTTATGCCCTTTCTCGTTTGGCACAGCATTCCTAACGCGGTTCTCTACGAAGTGGAGCTGCTCTCTGCTCCACCGGAGCAGGAAGGCGGCATTTCGCTTTCCACGAAATACCATTTGACCAGTACCCGCGATGTATTCACGAATGGTTGGCAGGCAGACCTGCGAAAGTTTTCCTCCCATAAGATAATCTATTGGAGAGTTCGTGCCTTGGGATTAAAGCAGGAACCCATCGGAGAATTTTCTTCCGCTGAGCCGCTTGTCATTGATCAAAATGCTACGATTCCCGATCATCCTTTGCCGAACATTTTTGACCAGGTCATGAATTTTCACCAGCCAATCTACCCAGTCTACCAATGGATTCCGATGAACGGTGTCCACACGTACGAGGTTGAACTTCTGACAGAAAAACCAGATCACGACCACGGAACAAAACCAGATCCACATCGTGCCTGGGCACAAACCATCTCCGATGTCAATGCCATTTACGATGAATACGCACGCCCCTATGCCGGCACTTACTACTGGCGTGTACGCGGGTTGGATGCCAAAGGTCATACCGTCGGAACATGGTCGAATGTGGCATCATTTACAGTGAATCCCGCGCCATCAGGACATGTTTACGCTGCGGCACTCGGAGACAGCATCACCCATGGAGGTGGTGCGATATCGAATTCTCCCGCATTCCTGGAGTACAGCTATACGACATATCTGTCCTTTGACTGTCTCAACCTTGGCCGCAGCGGGGATACGTCGCACACGACACTGGAGCGCTTTGACCAAGACGTACTACCACTGCGTCCGGCCAATCTTTTGATTCTTACGGGATCCAACAGTCTGCGCGCGGATACGCCAGCAGAGGAAATCATAAAGGATCTGGATGACATCCAAAAAAAGTGTTCTCTGCATGGCATTCGTCCTATTTTCTTAACGCTGCTTCCGCTAAATCCAGAACGTATCCAGCTGGCGTTCCATATAGAAACAGATCCCACGTGGAAAATAAAACTGAATCTCATCAATGCGTGGATTCGATCGCAGGTGTATTACATTGACATAGAGCCATATTTCTATGATGCAAAGTGGAGTGTCCTAAATCCGCTGCTGTCAACTGATGGGCTGCATCCGGATGTCAACGGAAAGAGAATGATGGCAGATCTGATCAATCAGCACCGTGACCTCCTGAGTGAGATTCCGGAAAAGTAAAGGACAGTCATACGAAGAGCAACACCTTCGTATGACCGTCCTTTCTTTATGCTCGTGATTGAATCAACATGGCATCGCCGAACGAAAAGAATCGGTAGTTCTCCTCGACGGCTGTTCGGTATGCCTGCAGGGTAAATTCTCGTCCGGCAAATGCACTGACCAACATAATCAGAGTAGATTTTGGCAGATGAAAGTTTGTAATCACAGCATCAACGATTTTGAATTGATACCCCGGATAGATGAAAATATTCGTCTGCCCCCGCTTTTCTTCGATCATTCCATGATCGACCGCCGCGGACTCCAGTGTACGGATGGAGGTCGTCCCAACCGCAACAACTCGTCGTCCTTCCTGCTTTGCGATACGGATCAGCTCTGCTGTCTCTGTCGGTATGGAATAAAATTCACTGTGCATCACATGATCTTCGATCTCATCGACTTGAACCGGACGAAATGTACCGAGGCCAACATGCAGTGTGACGAATCCAAGGCGCACCCCCTTTTTTCTCAGCCGATCCATAAGGGACTCCGTAAAATGAAGCCCTGCCGTCGGCGCTGCTGCAGAACCTTTCTCTCGGCTATAAATCGTCTGGTAACGCTCCGGGTCCTGCAGTGTCTCATGAATGTAAGGCGGAAGAGGCATGGTTCCCAAACGCTCCAGAATCTCTTCAAAAATCCCCTCATAGGAGAATTTTACAATTCGTCCGCCGAAATCCGTATGTGCAAGTACCTCGCAGGACAGTTCATGGCCAAATCTAATCACGGACCCAACGCGCATTTTTCTGCCGGGCTTCACAAGAACTTCCCATTGATCTCGTTCCAGTTGGCGCAGTAAAAAGACCTCAGCCTTTCCCCCGGTTGATTGTCGTACACCAATGAGACGCGCTGGAATCACACGGGTATCGTTGAATATCAGTACATCTCCATCCGTTAGGTATTCATCCAGCTGATAAAAGTGTCGATGTTCGATGCTCTGTGTTTTGGGGGACAACACCATCAAGCGGGAGAAATCCCTAGGCTCTGCCGGAACTTGTGCGATTTGCTCCTCTGGAAGAAAGTAATCGAAATCAGAAATATTCATAGATCTCACCTTATATGACTACGGACTGCATAACACAATGTGTTGCTCGGTGTATCCGTAGTTCATTTAGTATATTTTCTCGATGGTTATATCCGTATAGTAGTGCGATAGGATCTCTCGGTCGGTCTTCCCCCGGTCGGCAAATGCCTTGGCCCCCCACTGCGAGAGTCCTAGACCATGTCCTCCACCATAGCCGCGAAAGACAATATCGAACGGTTCACGCTGAATCTCAAACAGGGTACTCGGCAGTGCAAATATCCTGCGTAAGTCATTTCCTGAAACAACACAAATTCCTTTGTCACCGAGAACCTCAATAAACTGGACGCGGCCGCTCGGGCTCCGATCTTTGCTCCCCTTGCCGATGCTGAGAGGAGAAAGATGAATCGACTTCAGATGCCCGACTCTTTTGCTGCTCTCCTCCAATTTTTTCACGAACAGTGTCGTCGAAACGCGCTGTGTCCACGGCTTTGTTTTCGTCTGCAGTTCAGATACGGCATGCAGATAAGGAACATAACTCCCCCACACATGCTCGGCGGACTCAGTCATACCGCCGGAATCCGTATGGAAGACTGCATCAATGACGGCACCATGATAAAACATCACTTCTCCGCGCGTACGATCAACAGCTTCCGTAGTTTCCTTCGTCTCTGCCGAACTTCCTTCATAAACTTGACAATGCGCGGTATTACACAGATCGAATCCTTGCTCGTTGTGACGATTCCTGTTCTTCAGTGCAAACGTTCGTGCAGCAATACTCTGGGCTCGTAAAGCGCCCATCGGCCACGTCGAAGGCATTTCTTTGGGCACAACGCCGTACAAATAATCTTCCGTCAAAACATGGTTGATAACAGTCATGCCATTTTGTTTCAGTAATGTAACATAACCACGATACGGCATATCGTTGATATAAATGGATTCATCTTCGCCTGCCTGAATGTATAACTGCTTGGCTTCATATGTTTTTCCATTGAGTTCAAATGTATTATGAAGGAATCGAACCCGCAGTTTTTCCTGTTGCGGAATCGTCAGAACGGGGCTCTTTTGCTGCTCATCTGTGTATACATAAAGCGGTGCATTCCTGCCGAAAAATTCTGCTTTCGCAACACCTTGACAGATTCCTACCGTAATTTCCGGCTGCCACGATGCGGACACAATGCTTGGAACAACGAACAAAAGTGTACTGATGACAAGAATACTGCACCGCAAACACAATTTCATTGCTGCCCCCCTTTCACACGGAAAGCATTTGGCGTTGTCGTTTCTTCTCCCGATTTTCCTTCCGACGAATTTTTTGCAGTTCCTTGCTGTATCGTTCTTCTTCACTAAAAATACATCCGCAGTAGGATTGACGGTAGAGCTCCATATCCTTGCTCATATCAATCCCTTCCTGCCATCCGATACGAAAGTCTTCGTAGTAGAACGTGATGCCGTACTGATCTGCAAAACATTCTGCAACAGAGCGCATGAGATCGTGCTGTTGGTAGATACTGTAGAACAAGGTTGACGTAAAGGCATTGAATCCATGCTGTGCTGCGTAGTCGGCAGTTTCCTGCAGACGCCACGTATAGCACATACGGCATCGTCCACCGCGCGTATCCTCTGCTGGAAGAGCTTTTTTCAGGAATGAACGCATCTGATATTCCCGATCGATGACAATCGGCATCTGCACCGTTTCTGCAAACTGTGCTGCCCCCTGCATCCGTGCTTTCCACTCCTGATATGGATGAATGTTCGGGTTAAAGAAATAACCGGTCGGCTCTATGCCGTCGCTGCGCAATTTTTTTACCGGATAACAGGAACATGGACCGCAGCACATATGCAAAAGTATTTTCATGTTAGAGCAACTCTCCCTGTCTGTCATCGCCGCGTGGATACGGTGCCCCAATGTGCTCATAGCCGCCCTGCGTCACAACACGTCCACGCGCGGTACGGGCAATAAAGCCAAGCTGGATCAAATATGGCTCGTAAACATCCTCTATGGTCTCTGTCATCTCACTCAGTGCTGCCGCAAGGGTCTTGAGGCCGACGGGGCCACCGGAGAATTTCTGAATCATAACCTCAAGCATATAACGGTCTTTGCTCTCTAGGCCACATTCGTCGACTTCCAATGTATCCAGTGCGTCGATGGTAACGGAACGCGAAATAATTTCCTCGCCTGCCACTTGTGCAATATCACGTACGCGCTTTAGAATACGGTTGGCAACGCGCGGCGTTCCACGCGAGCGACGTGCAATCTCAAGTGCACCGTCGCGTTCGATATGAACGGAAAGAATCTCAGCGGTACGTTCGATGATGAGCAGTAGAGCGTCGGTCGTATAGTACTCCAACCGCGCCTGTATCCCAAATCGGTCGCGCAGCGGTGCCGATAGAGATCCCGTCTTCGTCGTTGCCCCAACCAGTGTAAACGGCGCGAGGTCTAAACGGATGGATCGCGCACTTGGCCCCTTTCCTATGATAATATCAATGGCATGATCTTCCATTGCAGAATAGAGTATTTCCTCAACATGATGGGAAAGACGATGGATCTCATCGATGAACAGGACATCGTGTTCCTGTAAATTGGTCAACAAGGAGGCAAGATCTCCCTGCCGTTCAATGGCAGGCGCCGATGTCTGGCGAAAATTAGCCCCCATCTCATTAGCAATAATGGCCGCGAGCGTCGTCTTTCCAAGTCCCGGCGGACCATAAAGGAGGACATGGTCGAGCGCTTCTCCCCGCGACAGCGCCGCTTGTATAAATTTAGATAAATTGGACTTTACTCTATCCTGTCCAATGTATTCACTGAGCCTCCGCGGACGCAGACTATACTGCCAGCCATCGGTGGACTGCTCTTCATAGGAAATGATTTCTTCATCTTCCCCCATCTCAGGCATCGTGTTCCCTCCTCTCCTGTATCAGAGTCGCTGTAGTTCTGACAATGCATAGCGGATCAGCTCCTCCGTATTTTGGCAGGAATGCTTTTGGCGGAATACACGCTGAATCTCACTGTCTTGAAAACCGAGCGTGAGAAGCGCTTCTGTTGCTTCAGCGACCATACCACTTTCGATCTCTGCTCCGACGTTGTTGTCACCTTCCGGCAGATCTTCAACCGAGACATCTGATAGTTTGTCTTTCAGTTCCAATAGGATACGCTCAGCTGTTTTCTTGCCAATACCTGGAAGTTTTATGATACCTTTTACGTCCTTTTGCTGCACCATACGGTAGAAATCATTTACTGTTGCCGAAGAGAGGATTCCCTGAGCGACTTTTGGACCGATGCCTGAAATGCCGATCAAAAGGAGGAACAGGTCATATTCTTCCCGCGAAAAGAATCCATAGAGAAGAATGGCGTCCTCTCGTACATTTGTATGAATGTAAAGCATAACTTCTGCATTTGGACTGATATGTGCACGCGTCTGATTGGAAATGAATACGCGATAACCTACATCGTGCACATCAAGAAGGCAATAGTCGGATGTGATATGCGTCGCTTTTCCTTTTAGAAATCCGATCATAAATCTACTCTGCTCCTGTCAAAAACAAACCCTCGCGAATTTACAGCCTTCATTTCATCTCGGTCAACATGAGCCTACAATCGATTACGCCAGGCAATTGTGTCCATGCAGTGTGCAGCGCTGATCGCGACAGCGAGGGCATCCGCCGTATCATCAGGATGAGGAGCCTCAGGCAGATGGAGGAGTTTCGTCACCATGTAGATGACCTGTTCCTTTGTTGCCTTTCCGTATCCCGTAACGGATTGTTTCACCTGAAGCGGCGTTCTCTCAATCAGCACAAGATTATTTTGCGCCGCAGCGAGAAGTACGACCCCACGTGCCTGTCCGACCGGTATGGCGGTCGTAACATTGCGATTGAAGAAGAGTTGTTCTACCCCCATTGCCTCAGGGTGATATTTCTGAATCAATTCATCCAATGCTGTATAAATTTTCAAAAGACGTTTTTCCACCGGCATTTTTGACGATGTTGTAATTGCCCCGTAGGCATGTGGAAGGAGGCGTGAGCCATTCTGTTCAACGAGTCCATAGCCGCAAATGGCTGTCCCTGGATCAATCCCAAGTACCAACATGACCAGTCCTTAAAAAAGTGCAGACATGCTGTCTGCACTCAAAGAAATCCTCCGTTTACTCATCCATCTCATAGTTACTGTAGACATTCTGAACGTCGTCGTTGTCTTCCAGCGCATCGATCAACGTCTGCATTTTCTCTGCATCTTTGTCAACGAGGTGAACCGTTGTGTCAGGAACCATCGTCACCTCTGCCGATGCCGTTTCAATCCCCTTTTTGCCCAATACCGTCTCAATGGCGTCGTAGGCATCCGGCTCAGCAATGATCTCAAAAACATCATCCTCGGAGCGCATGTCCTCAGCACCTGCCTCCAAAACGAGTTCCAGAAGTGCATCCTCGTCGTCAAAGGTATCTCGTTCGACCACGAAGACTGCTTTCTTCTTAAACATCCACGAGACACAGCCATCCTGTCCCAAATTTCCGCCGTATTTAGAGAAAAGGTGGCGAACATCCGCCGCTGTTCGGTTACGGTTATCCGTCAAGATATCAAGCATCACAGCCGTTCCACCAGGGCCATAGCCCTCGTAGATCACCTCTTCGTAATTACTTCCCTCAGTTGCCCCGAGTCCTTTTTGAATGGCGCGATTGATATTGTCCTTCGGAATATTATTGGCCTTTGCCTTGGAAAGCGCCAATTTCAAACGCATATTTCCCGTTGGATCCGCACCACCCATACGGACAGCAATCGTGATTTCGCGCCCGATCTTAGTCGTGATTTTTCCGCGAATTGCATCATTCGCACCTTTTTTACGCTTGATATTTGCCCATTTTGAATGCCCGGACATTATTTATCTCCTTCCCATCGTCAACGTAGTATTCAGAAAACTAACTGATAGTGCTTCTTTTTTCCTTTTTTCAGCAGTGCTTTCCCCTCTGAGAAGTCATCTTCCTGCAAGACATAATGTTCATCAGAGATGCGCGTCTCATTGAGCGTGACACCGCCCTGCTGAATCAAGCGGCGCGCCTCTCCTTTGGAAGAAAAGACCCCCTCGCGCGTCAGTGCATCAATCAGCTTCTCTCCACATGTCACATGGAGCTGTGGAACCTGTTCAGAGACACCGCCGCCGAACAGAGCCCGCGCCATCTCCTGTGCCTTATGCGCTTCCTGCTCCCCATGAACAATCTTCGTCACCTCGTAGGCAAGCACTTCCTTCGAGTGATTCATCTCTTTTCCTTCGACGGCCGTCAGACGATGCACTTCCTCCATGGGAAGGAAGGTGAGCAGAGAGAGACAGGTCGAAACATCCGTATCATCGACGTTTCGCCAATACTGGTAGAAATCATAGGGAGAGGTCTTCTTCGGGTCAAGCCAAAGCGCTCCGCCCGCCGTTTTGCCCATTTTCTTTCCATCGCTTTTGGTCAACAGTTTATTTGTCAGGCCAAATACGGTAATGTTCTTCTTGCGGCGGCAGAGTTCGACACCGGCGATAATATTCGACCACTGGTCGTCGCCGCCCATTTCAAGGCGACAGCCATAGCGTCGATTGAGCTCTAGAAAATCATACGCCTGCATAATCATGTAGTTGAACTCAAGGAAGGTAAGCCCTTTCTCCCACCGCTGTTTATAGCTTTCTGCGGCAAGCATACGATTTACCGTAAAGTGTGCTCCAACATCGCGGAGCAGATCAATATAATTGAGCTTGCGCAGCCAGTCGCCGTTATCGACCATGATGGCACGCCCATCCGTAAAATCGATAAAGTGTGAGATCTGTGCCCGAAAACAATCGCAATTATGTGCAATTGTTTCATCGGTCATGACCTTGCGCATATCTGTTCGTCCCGAAGGATCGCCTACTGTCCCCGTACCGCCGCCGACAAGACAAATGGGGCGATGTCCTGCACGCTGCATGTGAGACATGGCCATAAGCGCAATCAAATGTCCTGCGTGGAGGCTGTCTGCCGTCGGATCGAATCCTGTGTAGAATGTCACCTGTTCATGATCGAGCAGGTCGCGCAGAGCAGCTTCGTCTGTGCACTGTGCAAGAAACCCGCGCTCCTTTAGAATATCAACAGCATTCAATGAATGATCCTCTCTTCTCTAATTTTGACCCTTTTCTATTCCCATTCCAGGTTCCGGTGGTACTCCTGCGGATTCCGATGGAGAGGAGCGTGCTGGCTCAGCAGACGGAGTACTTGATCCTCCCTTAGCGGAAGAATTGCCAGAGGTCTTTCCTTTCTCCTTCTTCTTGTCTCCTGTCTTTTTTTTATCTCCATGTTCTTTATCAAGATCTTCTCCAAGATCTTCCTTCGCAGATACTGCATCATAGGCAGGACTTCCTGCAAAACTTCGTACTGGCAGTCCCGCATGTGCTTTCTGCATAAATGCCTGCCAGATGACCGCAGGCGTCAATCCACCAGACATGCCATGCAGATCACTAACACTGTCATTCCCGATCCATACACCGGCGACAAGATCCGGTGTATACCCGACAAACCATGCGTCATGATAGTCGCTTGTGGTTCCTGTCTTCCCAGCAGCAGGTCGTCCGATGTTGGCACGCGTACCCGTCCCACGCCGAATGACATCCTCAAGCATCGCCGTCAGTGCCGCTGCATTGTCTGCTGACATAACGCTCTTCTCTTTGCGCTCTGCTTCTTCGAGCACCTTCCCAGTCCGCGATACGACGCGCAGAATAGCAACAGGTTTGACGTGGATGCCACGGTTGGCAAATGTACCGTAGGCACTGGTCAATTCCAGCGGGGTTACACCGCGTGTCATTCCGCCAAGAGCCGTTGCTAGATTACGATCATTGGTTGCGCCATCCAAGACGAATGTAGATATGCCCATTTCCTGCGCATAGTAAATTGCCTTATCAATACCGATATCCTGTGCAATTCGAACGGTCGGAACATTAAGCGACCAGCGAACGACATCACGCAGGCGAACCTTGCCGGAGAAATTGCGGCTATAGTTCTGTGGTTCCCATGTTCCCACTTTCAGTGGTTTATCTTCAATAATAGATTCAGGCGTATATTTATTTTCAAGAGCCGCCGCAAAAACAAATGGCTTAAATGCCGATCCAGGCTGACGAACCGCCTGCGTTGCACGATTAAATTGGTCTGTTCCACGTCCGCCGACCATCGCTTTAATGTACCCTGTATGAGGATCAATAGCAACCAATGCTCCCTGCGGCTGAACGATGCCATTGGCATCCGTGAAGTACGTCGGCAAGTTCTTCATTGCCGCTTCAGCCGCCGCCTGCATATCCATATCGATGGTTGTATATATTTTCAGACCATCCTTGTAGATCGCATCGTCTCCATATTTCTCTGCAAGTAGTTGAAGTACGTAATCAACGAAGTAGGATGCATTTTTTCCACCGTCATTTGTGCTTTTTGCAATGTGCAAAGATTCTTTTTTAGTTGAAGCAGCTTCACTGTCACTAATATAGCCATACTTGACCATCTGGTCGAGCACGACAGCTTTACGCTCCATTGCTGCATCCATATTGTTGATGGGAGAGTAATAATTCGGACTTTTGGGGATGCCAGCCAACATGGCACACTCATTAAGCGTCAAATCCTTGGCGTCCTTACCAAAATACGTCTGCGCTGCAGCCTGTACGCCATATGCTCCCTGTCCAAAGTAAATTTGATTCATATAGAGCTCTAGGATCTCCTGCTTCGTATACTGACGTTCTAACTGAAGGGCAAGGAATACCTCCTGAACCTTGCGTTTGAGCGTCCGATCCTGTGTCAAGTAAGCATTTTTAGCAAGTTGCTGCGTAATGGTAGAACCGCCCTCAGTAACAGTCCGTCCGCGAATATTGGCCCAAACAGCACGTATAATGCCACGTGGATCGATGCCAACATGATCATAAAATCGATTGTCCTCAACAGCAATAAAGGCATTCTGCAGATTTTTGGGAATTTCATTGATTCCGATCGGGCGGCGATTTTCAGCAGCATGAATGTTTGCAATCTCATTTCCATGTATATCGTAGATCTGCGACGATGCCGGAGGGACAATATCCTCTGCAAGGTTTGATCGTGTGTTCAAACTTGCCGTTAGAAAGCCACAGCCTACACCGACAATCATAACAAAGAGAATCATCCCTATGATGAGAATTACTTTTCCCAACATAGAGCCTGTTGTTGTTTTTGTCGCTTTTTTTTCACTCTTTTGCATGGATACCTTCCTAACCAAGATATTGCCATTGGAGTCTCTCTGTGCACTTAATTCTTTTATTGTAACACAAAGTTTGATTTTTGTAAGGAAATTTTATTACGGAGCAAGTGGTACAACATTAGCTTTACTTTAATTTTACAATAGTTGCTCCCATCCCACCTTCGGAAATATCTGCGAATGAAAAGGAACATACGGAGCAATGCCGCTTGAAGTAGTCCCACAAGCCAAGACGAAGAGTGCCGGTGCCCTTTCCATGAATCACCAGAACAGTGGAAAGTCCAGAAAAAACAGCATCGTCGATGAATTTCTCAAGGACAGATTCTGCTTCATAAACAGTCATACCGCGTACATCGATTTGCGGACGAATCTCTGCCGCTTTTTTTGTCATCGCGCCGCTGGCGTGAACTTTGTTGACATGGTTTTTTCGTTCGCGATGTCCAATAAACGAGCATGCACTCATTTTGACAATGGTACGAAGGCCGCCGACCTGCACAGTGAGTTCCTCCCCCTGAAGAGAGAGTACGGTGCCTTCCTGTGCAAGTGTCCGAATATACACCGTGTCACCGATCTGAACATCACCAGGGTGTATATCCTTTCCTATTGATGGGTTCTTTTGCGGCATATCGTGTATATACGTTTCATTTAAGCGGCTTCGTGCCTCATGAATTGCTTTTTGGCGCTCCTTTATTCCATGGTCATCGAATTGTTCTTTGAGAGACTTGATTGTCTCTTCGGCTATGCGTCTTGCTTCGCGTACAATATTGTTTGCCTCTTCGCGTGCCTTATGGAAAAGTTCCTTCTTCGACTGCTCAAATGCTGCACGTTCTGCTCGAAGACGTTCCTCAGCTCTGCCGATATCCGCTTCTTTTTTATAGAGGAGCTGATTTTTTTCCTCATAAATCGTCTTGGTACATTCCAAATCATGAACAACGGTTTCAAAGTGGGCATGGTCTTCGCTGACATATTCTTCCGCCCGTGCAACGATCTCTTCTGACAGACCGAGTTGGCGGCTGATGGAAAAGGCATTGCTTGCTCCTGGTATACCGATGAGCAGGCGATAGGTCGGACGGAGCGTTTTGAGGTCAAATTCAACCGAGGCATTTTCAACGCCTTGCTGTGTATACGCATACGTTTTGAGATCTGCATAATGCGTTGTCGCGACAGTAGCGATACGATTCATAAGGAAATGCTCGATGATACTCCGCGCAAGCGCAGCGCCCTCATCAGGATCGGTTCCTGCGCCGACCTCATCCAGAAGGACTAGGTCGCCGGATGCTGCCCTATCGATAATGCGTACAATGTTGCGCGTATGCGCGGAAAACGTGGATAAACTCTGCTCGATGCTCTGTTCATCCCCAATGTCCGCATAAATATTTTGATAGACAGGTATCTCCGAGCCTGACTCGACCGGAAGGAAACACCCCGACTGGGACATCAGCGCAAGAATGCCGAGTGTCTTCATGCTGACGGTCTTACCGCCGGTATTCGGCCCCGTGATCAGCAGTGTGGAAAAAGTTTTCCCCAACTCTATATCAATCGGAACGACCTTGTCCAGAGGGAGCAGCGGATGCCGCGCCCTTCGCAGGTACACATAGCCGTCTCTGTTCAAAATCGGCGGATAGGCTCTCATCTCACGCGCCAAGGAAGCACGAGCAAAAATGAGATCGAGATCGGACAAAATCGTGCAGTTGGCAGACAAAATATCAGCAGAACGGGCAATTTCACCGGTCAATCGCTGCATAATACGCAGGATTTCCTGCTCGCGAGCAATCCCCATCTGACGCACGGTATTATTCAGCTCGACAATGGCGAGTGGTTCAATAAACAGTGTCGCGCCGCTTGCAGATTGATCGTGAATGACACCTGGAAATTGGCTGCGATATTCCTGCTTGACCGGGATGACATAGCGTTCATCGCGCACGGTTACAATAGCTTCCTGAAACATTTTTTGATAGGCTGCATCGTGAAGAATGGAAGAAAGCCGATCCTTTACTCGCGACTGTGCCGTACGCAGCTCATTCGTGATGCGATGAAGGACGGAGCTGGCATCATCGCGAAAATTTCCGTATTCGTCAATCGCTGCCTTAAGATTCCGTTCCAACATGCCCAAGATTTCGATGCGCCGCGCCAAGTCTTTCAACAGCTCTGCATCAGCAGACAGATCACGAAAAAAATACTTCACGTCTCTCATGCCGCCAATGGTGCTCTTGACCAAGCGCAGCTCATCCAGCTCCAGCAGAATACCACGCCCTGCCTGTTTAAGAATCTCCTGCAGATGATGGATGCCATCAAATGGCGGCGGCTGAATCTGTGCAACCCGTACTGCCTCTTCGGTCTCCCTGTGAAGCCGTGCCACGTGGTCATAGTTGGAAGATGGCATGATACTGCTGCATCGTTCTTTCCCATAGGCTGTGGCGGCATACGATGCGAGTCTGGTTTTTATTTTTTCGTATTCTAAAACCTTAAATGACTCCGTGTCCATAAGTACCTCTTTTTATAAAGAATGCGTCAAAACAATGCGACAGAACTGATCTGTGCTTCTACAAGATTCCACGAAAGTAATGACCGCGCGTAATGTCATTTCCTTCCTGCATTTGCAGGCGCTTTTCTTCTTCCTCGGTTAAGGGCAGAGATAGTTTCATCGCATCCCTGTAGGCAGAAACCGTACGCCGCAGCTCATCCGGTGCCATGCCGCGTCCTTCGATGCGCAGGGTTGTAATCCCCGCACGTAAAATCTTCGGAACATGTGGAAGAAGTGACAGCTTCTTGCTGTTCAATATATGCATACGACAGAATTGATCGGTTACAATGGGAAAATCGATCCCCTTGCGGTCATGCAGAAAATATGTTCCTTTTCTGCATGGCATCGTGCACTGCCCCTGATCCAAATGACCGAGAAAACTTCCGAGCACACAGTATTCCGATACCATCAACGGCAAGCGGCCGCTGACCATCATGCTGAGCGGGATGGCAGAGTCATGGGCGAGCCGCGCTGCCTGTTTTTCGTTTAACTCCGGCGAAATTGTTGCTTCCTTAAAGCCATAAACCTGTAAAAAATCAAGAGTTGCTCTATTGTAGCTGATCATCGATGCATCTGCATGAAGAGCAGCAGAACAATGCTCCTGCGCGAGATGGGCAGTTCCGATATTATGGACATGAAGGGCAGCAGGTAATTTGTTTTCAAAATGTGCCAGAAGATCCGCCAATGCAGAACATTCACTTTCATGGACGATACGCGGCGTATTATAGTCAATGCGTACGTGATGCGCCTGTGCATAGTCCCAGACAGCATCATAATCGCACGGCTGCAAATGGCGCCCCTCATAGGACTCACCGCCGTAGAGAATCCCATCTGCACCGCCGGAAATTGCTGCTTCGGCAGCCGCAAGGGAATCCACAGAGACCATCAATTTTGCAGGAGGTGCAGTCGGCACATTCTCCCGTACCGGAACCGTGACGTGACATGTCTTTTTCTTCGCCTGAAAGTGGCTAATGCGTACCTCTTCTAGTGCGGCAATAGCTGCTCTGCGGAGCTTATTCAGTTCGCTGACGGGAACCATTACTTCCGGATCGATCTCACAGGTGAGTTCTTTCATGACAAACGCCGTTGTTCCCAGGCGTTCCATCTGTGCTTTTGCTATTTCGTTGGTGAGAGGACGCTTTGTCGCGCGCACCGGCAGGTACTCACTTTTTTCATCGACACAGTTTCCTGCATCATCTTCAATATGGAGGGTCAGCGGAGCTCGTACTTTGGCATGAAGGTGCATGGCGACAGGAATCTTAGCAAGAGCATCCGCTGCATAGGAACGGCGCGCCGTCTCCATCAGTTTTGTATCATAGACCTTGAAGGCTCGGTCATGCATACGTACACGCCCACGGATCCGAAAGGAGACAATATCCCCCGCAGATGCTGCCAGACACTCGCGCCCCTCTTCGTCATAGAGATGTTCGATCTCCGCAGAAACGCGTCCTCCGACTTTGACCCAGAAATCCAGCTGATCGCCAACAGCAAGATCACGGGCAAGTTTCAGCGACACCATTTCCGTACGGGCATCATAATCGACGACACGGCCGACCAAGAGCCCCCGATTGTTCGGACGGCGGTCGCTCATCATCTGCTTCCCTTGGTGTCTTTCCATGTATGCTGTTGTGAAGTCCCGATTAAACACCTGCGCCAGATGATCGCGATCATCATCGTCGATCGGCGGATTTTTTGCAGCAAGATAGTGATCGATCGCCTTTCGGTACGTGCGGACAATGGTCGCAACATACTCAGGACGTTTCATCCGCCCCTCGATCTTCAGCGAATATATCCCTGCGTCGAGCAGCTGTGGAATCAGATCAACGGCATTCAGATCGCGCGGAGAGAGCAGAAAATTTCCGGCAGAATCGCCGAGCACATCTCGTCCTGCTGCATCGATCAGTGTATACGGAAGGCGGCAGGGCTGCGCACAGCGGCCACGATTCCCGCTGCGCCCGCCGATCATGCTGCTCATCAGACATTGTCCTGAGTAACAGACACAGAGTGCGCCATGCACAAAGCATTCGATCTCAATACTGCTCTCACGGCATATCTTCTGTATCTCAGGAATGGACAATTCCCGTGCGAGAACGACGCGGGAAAATCCAAGCGCTGCAAGAGCCTTTACCCCTGCACTGTTGTGGATGGTCATCTGCGTACTCGCATGCAGCGGAAGAGACGGTGCGATTTGCTGTGCCAGACGTGCCGCGCCGAGATCCTGTACCAATACAGCATCTGCTCCAACCAAGGAAAGAAAAGATAGATATTCCTTTAACTTAGGGAGTTCCTCATTGTCGATGATCGTATTGACAGCGACATGTACCTGAACGTTCTTCAGATGCGCATAGTGGATGACATCGCTCAGTTCCTGCTCGTCAAAATTGGCCGCATAGGCGCGCGCACCAAACATTTTTCCCGCGAGATAGACGGCATTCGCTCCATTTTCAACAGCAGCATAAAAAGCCTCTTTCGTTCCCGCAGGCGCGAGCAGTTCTACCAATGATTCCACCCCTTTATTTCGCACAAGCTGAATTATTCTTCTTCCGCAGAATCCGATGCCTCCTGCATCTCTTCAAATAGACGCAGCTGATCATCATCCAGCGTCTTTTTTATATCGTCGATGTTCGGTAAGGCAGGAAGATCCTCTATCCGCTCCAAGCCAAAGGAGCGCAAAAATAAATCCGTCGTTCCATACAGAATAGGACGCCCGACAACGGGTTTACGTCCCATTTCACAGATAAGTTCCAGCTCCATCAGCCGTCCAATGGAGCGTTCAGCACGCACCCCGCGGATGTGTTCTACCTCCTGCTTGGTGATGGGCTGCCGATAGGCAATAATAGAAAGTGTTTCCATTGCAGACGAGGACAGTGTCGGCTGTATTTTTTCAGCGAGCTTCTGCACCCACGGAAAGGCGCTGGGGTGCGTCACGAGCTGATAGCCGCCTGCCGATCTGCGCAAAAATATTCCGCGCTCCTGCGCAGCAATATCACGTTCGAGGACGGTCAGGGCCTCCTGCACCTCCCACTCCGGAACCTCGATAATCTCTGCCAGTTTTGAGAGGGGAAGCGGTGCACCTGCGGCAAACAGAACGGCTTCAAGAATACTCGAGCGGCTAAGAGACTGCACTGCTGCCCTCCTTTGTTGAAATCATAATCACATGATACAGACGTTCCTGCGTAACGAGTACCGTCTGCATCTTGACGAGCTCCAGCAGTGCCAAAAAAGCAGAGAGCAGCTCTTCCCGCGTTCCGCTGGGAAACGCGTCGCTCAGTTTCATGCGGCCATGATGTGTATGGAGAAGAGACAGAATATCCGCCATCTTATCCTGCACACGATACTCCTCTGCTGAAATGACAACCGCTGGTATGCGCGGCTTCTCCTGCGCGCGCAGGACATCCGAAAAAGCCCGCAGCAGCGCATCAGAAGAAAGGCCGAGCAGCGGCATGCGATGCGCAGGGAGCGGCATGGGAGAGCGTTCCACATAGGGACTTTGTGCATCGTTCATCGTTGCGAGAAGCGACGCGATTTCTTTGAATCGACGATACTCCAACAGACGTTCAACAAGCTCCCTGCGCGGATCTTCTTCCTGCTCCTCATCCGTTTCGGCCGGAGGAAGCAACATACGGGCTTTAATCCGCAGCAGCGTTGCCGCCATGACCAAGAACTCGCTGGCATATTCAATATTGAACTGGTAGAGTCTGTCAATATGATCTAGATACTGGCGGGTCAAATCGGCAATCGGTATATCGTAGAGATCGATCTTATTCTTTTCAATAAGATGCATGAGCAGATCCATGGGGCCCTCAAACGCATCTAATTTGACCAGATAATCGTCCTTCATGACACAACCTAAAATAGGAGTGCTGATCCAAGCACTTTATAGAATCCGTAGACCAAGCGAAAGAGCGGCATCAGTACAACGCTCAGAATCGGTGTCGCAATAAATACGATCATAATGAGAATACTGTATCGCTCAATCGACTGATAACGATAAGCAAGATCCGGCGGCAGCAGGTTGCGAAGAATATGTGAGCCATCGAGCGGCGGAATAGGCAGCATATTGAAAATGGCGAAGTTCACGTTGTAGACAAAGATCATCTGTATGATCGTATAGGTGATCTGCGAGACATCAAGTCGGTGTGCATTGATCAGCAGCATAACGTAAAATGCCACAAAGCCGAGGAACAAATTCATCATTGGTCCCGCGAGTGATACGAGAATATCGTCACGCTTTGGCTGACGAAAATTGCTTGGATTAATCATGACCGGCTTTGCCCATCCGAATCGTACTAAGAAGAGCATCAGGAGACCAATGGGGTCAATATGGGCCGTCGGGTTCAGCGTCAGCCGCCCCATGAGACGCGGGGTAAAGTCCCCCAGAGAGACGGCGGCACGCGCATGTGCATACTCGTGAAAGGTCATCGCAATGACAAGCCCGGGAATGCCGAGCAGCATTTCCTGTAAATCAAATCCGAACATCAATATCTCCTATGACTCGATGGGACAATGCGGCGCTGCCATCATCAGAGAGATGATGGTTTTGGCATCGATTATTTCTCCTGTGTTGACCAGATGCAGCGCTTCCTTTAGCGGCATTTGCACCACATTGACAAACTCATCTTCATCCGTATGCTGCCGCCCGGAGGAAAGCTGACGTGCGAGGTACAGATGAATGTACTCATTCGAGAAGCCAACGGTGGTTGCAATCGTCGTCAGTTTATCGTACTGCTCCGCGGTGTAGCCCGTCTCCTCCGACAGCTCCCGCCGCGCACAGTGCAGCGGATCTTCCCCCTCGGCATCAAGCTTTCCTGCGGGGACTTCCAAGGTAACCTTTCCGATCGGGTGGCGATACTGCCGCACGAGAATAACATTTCCATCGGGGAGGAGCGGAAGTACGGCCGCTGCCCCCGGATGGCGAATCCACTCGCGCACCCCCTCTTTTCCATTCGGCAGACGCACGGTATCGCGGCGCACATGCAGCAGCGTGCCGTCAAATATATCCTCGCTGCGAACGGTATGCTCGATCAGATCTTCATACATCGACAATCCCTTCTTTCGTTATAGATATCCGTATCTATTATGCTTCTGCATCTTCGCGTTTGGCAAACAGTGCGTTGACGAAATCCTCCGCATGAAAGGGACGCAAGTCGTCAATGCCCTCGCCTACGCCAATCCACTTGATGGGAATGTCGAGCTGCGCGGTGATGCCGATCGTGACGCCGCCCTTTGCCGTACCGTCCAGCTTGGTGAGGACGACGCCGGTGACGGGAGCCGCCTGCGAAAACAATTCCGCCTGGCTGATCGCGTTCTGCCCCGTCCCTGCATCGAGAACAAGCAGTGTTTCATGTGGAGCCCCCAGCACCTCGCGTCCGATCACACGGTAGATCTTCTCCAGTTCCTGCATGAGATTGGACTTTGTCTGAAGACGCCCCGCCGTATCCACAATGACAAGCTCCGTTCTGCGTGCCTTTGCCGCCTGAAGCGCATCAAAAACAACGGCGGCGGGATCCGATCCTTCGCCGTGTTTAATGACCTGGACATCCGCTCGCTTGCCCCAAACCTCAAGCTGCTCGATGGCGGCTGCGCGAAACGTATCCGCCGCTGCCAGCAAAACACTTTTGCCCTGGTGACGGTAGTAGGCACTCAGTTTCCCAATGGTCGTCGTCTTGCCGACGCCATTTGTCCCAACCACCAAGATCACCGTTGGAGGGCAATCCGCCATGGGCGTATCACTCTCTCCGCGATCCAAGATGCGGACAATTTCTTTTTCCAGAAAAGGAATCAAGTCATCCGGCGTCTGAATTTCCTTATTTCTGATCCCCTTTCGTACAGACGTGATCAGCATCTCCGTCGTCTTGACGCCTACATCGGCCATCAAAAGAGTTTCTTCCAGCTCATCGATGAGATCGTCATCAATATCAGCATAGCCAATAATCAAGCGTTCAATGCTATGGGTAAAATTCTCCCGCGTCTTCGTTAAGCCTTTTTTCAAGCGATCAAAGAATCCCACGACAACTCCTTTCTCTGAGGAAGCACTGATTAGGCGCTCTGTTCTGCCTCATAATCCTTCAAGCGGATTGACAGCACCTTGGAGACACCGGCATCCTCCACGGTAACGCCGTACATCGTATCCGCTGCCCGCATGGTTCCCTTTCGATGCGTGACCACAATAAACTGCGTGTGTTTTGCAAACTCCTGCAGGAAGTCACCGAAGCGCGACACATTTGCCTCATCCAGCGGCGCATCAATCTCGTCGAGAATGGAAAATGGAGACGGCCGATAGCGAAGAAAGGAAAACAACAAGGCGATCACCGTGAGTGCACGCTCACCGCCAGATAGAGCAGACAGATTCTGCCGTTTCTTATCCGGCAGAGTAACGAGAATCTCAACGCCGCTGTTCAGAATATCTTCCTTGTCCGTCAGCCGCAATTCTGCGATTCCTCCGCCAAAGAGCCGCACAAATATCTCATTGAAATACTCCTGAATCTGACGAAATGCTTCGCGGAATGTCCGGGTCATATCCTGGTCTATCTTTTGAATGATCTGCTCGATATCCTGTTTGGCCGATTTCAGATCCTCTACTTGGCGTTCTTCTTCCTCGTATCGTGCCTTCTTTTCTTCGTACTCCTCTATGGCATTCGGATTGACTGTGCCAAGTGATTGGATGGCAGATTCGAGTTCGCGCAGATGTGCGCTGACTACCTGCGGCTCTGCATGCTTTGCCTGGACAGATGCAGATTCAGGAGTGAGTCCGAAGTCGCTCAGTAAACACTCACAGCAGTCCCCCATACGCAGATGAATCCGTTCCACGAGCTTATCGGACTCGTGACGTTTGGAGCGGATCTCTTCCAAATTTAAGAGACATTTCTTCAGTGCCTCATCCAAAACACGCACGTCTGCTTCGTGGGCAAGACGTGCATCCCGGAGATCACTGCTGTTTTTCCTGCTCTCACGAAGGAGTTTCTCCTGTGCAGAGATCTCCTCTGAGAGCGATGCAATCCGCGCTATCCCCGCCGTCAGTTCCTCAGACAGCTGTTTCTCCTGGGCAGCAATATCTCTTTGTGTCTTACGGGCATCCTGCTCTTCCAATACGCGGGACTTACGATGCATTTCCTCCGTATCAATGGAGGTTCGAAGTGCGGCAAGCTCCACTTCCAATGCATGGATGGAGTCCGCTGTCTTTTTTAATGCAGCACCGTACTCCCTGCCGACCTGATTCAGCTTCTCCCGTTCATAAATAAAGCGAGACTCATGTGCCTCACACTGCGCGATATGACGCTCCAGCTGCACACGTTTCTTGGCGAGCTGTGCGGAGTATATGGCACGTTCCTGCTCAGCATGCTCCATCTTCTGAACGGCCTCCGCATGATCCAGTGCGCGCGCCTGCAGCAGTTCACGATTTCCATTGTTTTTTAAGAGTTCACCCGACAGTTGCTCGATTTGCTTCGTACAACGCTGAACGTCACGATTTTTTATTTGCCATGCATTCTGATGCTCTTCCCGTGCAGCACGACATTCGCCGCATAATTTGCTTTTCGCTGCAAGATTCGCCTCAGTTGCCTCGATCTCCGCATGGCGATTGAGCAGCATTGTCTGCTGTTTCCTTCGCCCTCCGCCCGAAAGTGACCCGCCGGGATTCAGCAACTCTCCGGTAAGTGTTGCGATGCGAAGACGATAGCCTTCCTTCTTCGCTGTTACAAGAGCATCGTCGAGGGTTTCCATCACCAGTGTCTGGCCAAGGAGATGATCCACGACACGCTGAAATTGTCCATCCGCTTGAACGAGTGTATTCGCCCAGCCGATGATGCCTTTATACTGCTTGGCATCTATATCCCGTGGAGAGCGCACAGCAATCGTCGTCAGCGGGAGAAAGGTGACGCGTCCGCCATGATTCCGTTTCAGATAGCCGATTGCTTCCTTTGCCGTCTGTGCATCTTCGGTGACAATATTGCGCACACTCCCGCCGAGCGCTGCTTCCATTGCCGCAAGGAAGCGCTGCGGAATACGAATGAGATCGGCGACGGTTCCCGCCACGTGGCTGCGCCACGGCTCCTGTGCACGGAGGACGATCTGTACGTCCTTGCCAAATCCCTCATAGCTCTCCTGCATACGCCGAAGAAACTCCAAACTCTGCTGTGCACGGAGCATCTCGCCCTCAGTCTGTCTGATCTGCTGTTCATCATTCTCCTGTGCGCGGCGCAGTTCTTCCATCTCTTTTTGGATGCGGCTGCATTTTTCTTTCACCCCGCACAACTCTTCTTCAATATGGCGGGCTTCATCCTCTGCTGCTGTAAGCTCAGACTGTGTCTCTGTCAAAAGCGTCTTTCTTCGGGCAAGCTCCTCTTGTGCCGATGCCGCATGGTCGCTGTCTTGATGCACCCCCGATACAGCAGCAAGTTTTTCACGCAGGCGTGCCAACACACGCTGTACGGCGTGCCGTGCATGCGCATTACGCTCCTGTTCCTTTTCCTCTGTATGCACGAGAGCCTGCACGCGTTCAAGTTCAGCACATGCCTCATGCAGCGCATGTTCTTTTCCGGTACATTCCTCTCTTTTCCGCACGAGCAGAGCATCAATCTGAGCAATTTCCTGCAGGGTCGTCTGAATCTTGACTTCGGCAGACTGGCGCTGCTGCTCAATATATGCTTTTCGTTTCTCCCCTTCATCCCGGCGCCCTTCCAGAAGGGCAGCTTCTCTGGTTAAATGATCCAGCTCAGATTGAAGCTCTGTACTCTTTTGTTCCTGTTCCCCCATACGGAGATCAATGGCAACCATTTTCTCTTCGAGCGCAGTCTTCTGATCTTCTTTTTCTTTTCTCTCCTGCATCGCACGTATCTCTGCCTCTTCGTGCACATGCAGCTCTCGATCAGCGGATTCCTGTTCTTTTTGCAGGCTTTCGTGCTGCTGGACGAGAGCAGTCAGCTGATAGCTCCGCCGCTCTGAATCCAGTGCGCGGAACTGTTTGGTCTTTTCTGCCTGTTGGGACAGTGGCTGCAGTTCGGCTGCCTGCGTATGCATAATGTCACTCAGGCGCACGAGGTCGGCATCGTTGTCGCGCAGCTTGCGGAGTGCCTCCTGTTTGCGCGTGCGATATCTAGTGATCCCCGCAGTTTCCTCGAAAAAAACGCGCCGATCTTCCGGACGGCTGTCAAGAATGTCGTTCAGGCGATTCTGTCCGATGATGCTCATGCCATCGTGTCCGATCCCCGTGTCGGCAAACAACTGATATATGTCCTTGATACGGCAGCGGGAGTCATTCAGATATATTTCACTGTCCCCATTGCGATACAGTCGGCGCTTGACCACAACCTCCTCGTAGTCGATGGGCAGCGTCTTATCCGTATTGTCAAATACAAGAATTACCTCTGCCACACTCAGCGCGCGCCGTGCAGAAGAGCCGGCAAAGATGATGTCTTCGGCGCGCAGCCCGCGCAGCATACGGATATTTTGTTCCCCAAGAACCCAGCGCACCGCATCGGTAATGTTGCTTTTTCCACTGCCATTCGGTCCCACAACCGCTGTGATCCCCTGATCAAACTGGACGACAATTCGCTCGGCGAATGACTTGAACCCATAAGCCTCCAAGCGCTTTAACTGCACGCGATGCACCCGCCTTTACCGATTAGTGTTCCCATTATAGCAGAACCGATGGGAAATTTCAAAAAGCGGTATCTTCACCCCTAAATCTATGCTATAATCAATACATTCGATGATTAACTTTTAGTCTGTTTAGGGGGTAATCACATGCCACTCGTCGGAACAAAAGAAATGTTTAAGAAAGCCTACGACGGCGGATATGCTATCGGTGCTTTCAACGTCAACAACATGGAGATTGTCCAGGGCATTACGGATGCTGCTGGAGAGTTGAAGTCTCCGCTGATTCTGCAAGTCTCCGCAGGTGCACGCAAGTATGCCCGCCATGAGTACCTTGTCCATCTCGTCAAGGCCGCACTCGAAATCAACGATATCCCCATCGCACTTCACCTCGACCATGGTGCAGACTTCGACATCTGCAAGGCGTGCATCGATGGTGGTTTCACCTCCGTCATGATCGACGGCTCGCATCTCCCCTACACAGAAAACGTGGCACTCGCTAAGCGCGTTGCCGAGTATGCACATGCACACGGCGTTGTTGTCGAGGCGGAACTTGGTCAGCTGGCAGGTATTGAAGACGATGTCAACGTCTCGGCGGAAGATGCTTCCTACACGAAGCCGGAGGAAGTACAGGACTTTGTCGAGAAGACGGGTGTTGACTCCCTCGCCATCGCGATCGGCACGTCGCACGGCGCATTTAAGTTCACACCGGAGCAGTGCACGCGCAATGCGGATGGCGTCCTTGTACCGCCCCCACTCCGCTTTGATATTCTCGAAGAGATCGAGAAGCGCATCCCGGGATTCCCCATCGTGCTTCATGGTGCGTCCTCTGTCATTCCGAAGTATGTCAAGATCATCAACGAGAACGGCGGTCACATGCCGGATGCGGTCGGCATTCCCGAGGATCAGCTCCGCCGTGCCGCAAAGTCGGCTGTCTGCAAGATCAATATTGACTCCGATCTGCGTCTTGCAATGACAGCAGGCATCCGCGAACACTTCAAGAAAGAGCCGTCGCATTTCGACCCGCGTCAATATCTGTCCGATGGCCGCAACTACATTAAGGAGCTCGTTGCTCACAAGATCAAGGAAGTCCTTGGTTCGGACGGAAAAGCTGCTGAAGTTCAGGCTCTCATCGACCAGAACAAGTAACCTTCCACAAGACACATAATGTGGACACACGTCAATTACAGTCTGTGTCCACATTTTATACAAAAATCTCGCCTGCACAGCAATGCACGCGAGATTTTTATTTTTTCCGCCGTTCTTGAAAAAAATTCCTGAGCAGAGCGGCACACTCCTCGGCCAGTACACCGGCACACACATCCGGCTGATGGTTCAATCCCGAACAGCCTGTGATATTGAACAGGGATTCACACGCCCCTGCTTTGCTGTCTGCACTCCCGTAAACGACACGGCTGATGCGGCTCATCACAATCGCACCAGCACACATGGGGCACGGCTCGATGGTGACATAGAGCGTCAGCCCCGTCAGTCGCCAACGTCCTAGTGCCTTACAGGCACGGCGGATCGCGATCAGCTCTGCATGTGCTGTGGCATCGTGCTCCGTCTCACGGAGATTGTATCCGCTCGAAATGACACTGCCTGCATCATCAAGGATGACAGCACCGATGGGAACCTCTCCGCATAGATAGGCACGCTTCGCCTCTTCCAAGGCGAGGCGCATGCCATGAAGATCATCCGGCATGAGGCAGTTTTCTCTTTGCATCGGAAATGTCAGCCTTTCCCTGATAAAACAGGGACTGCGTTGCACGCCCGATCTCCAGATGATATGCCGTCTCGGAACCCTCCTGCCTCATCTGTCTCTTTTTCTTCTTTTCTACCTCATCTTCAAAGATAGAGGAAAAGGATTCATCCTTCTCTCGCTCCTCAAACCCTTTTCTGCGCTCAAAGAGCTCATCGTTATTGAAGCGGACGCGCTTAATGCGCATGACACGCTCAACTCGTTCTACCATTGCTGACACCTCCTTATATTCTTATTTACGATCTCATCTTTAATATCGGCATTTCGAGGTAAACCTTAAACAGAAAGGGCATTACAGTTTCATTATTTATGAAACCATAATACCCTTTAATGGTAAATACATACACTTCTCAGCCGGGCGGCCATGCAAATGCACGTCCGCCGAGAAGGTGAAAGTGCAGATGCCCGACAGTCTGTCCCCCGTCTTCCCCTGTATTGGTGACGAGACGGAATCCGTCACCATCCACGCCAAGGCTGCGGGCAAGCTGCGGAACGACCTCTGTAAGAATATGTGCCGCCAGAGCTCCATCTTCCGCGCCAAAGTCCAGAACGCTGCGGATATGCTTCTTCGGTATGATGAGTACATGCTCCGGTGCCTGCGGGTCTAGGTCGCGAAAGGCAAGCACCGTATCGTCTTCATAGACTTTGGTCGACGGAATCTCTCCCTGTGCAATCTTGCAAAAAATACAATCTGCCATGTAATTCACTTCCTTTCAAGGAATCGCTGATATCAACAGGATTCGACGCAAGGAAGAATTTTCCTCCTATGCACTGGCCGCCTGACGCTCCATGCGTACTTCACGACCTGTATCCAGCAAAAACAGGTAGCATTCCTTCACTGGTCGCCCAAGGATCGTCTCTACGGCATCACAGTATAGGTCAATCTGGAACTGATAGCGTGTGCGTGCATCCTGCGGGGAAATATGACGATCCGTCTTATAGTCGAGAAGAATATAATCGCCGTTTTCTTCCTCAAAGAGAACGTCGATGATACCCTGCAGGAAAATGCGATCTGCCTCGTCCTGTGCCTCCTTATAGTATTTCTTCGCCGGAAGGAGCCGCCCGAACGGCAGCTCACGATATACACGCTTCGCCTCACGCAGACGGCGTCCGAGCGCCGAGGAAACAAACCGCCACACATTGCGGACATCGAGGCTCTGATATGCTTCTTCGGTCAGGATTCCCTGATCGAAAAGGGATCGTGCCTGACGCTCAATGGCCGCAATGTCAGGCACCTCCGCGAAATCAAGATGCTGCATGAGTGCATGCATGGCTGTGCCGCGCTCCATTGGACTCAATGCAGCACGCTTTGCCGTGCGCAGAAAACGCGGAACTTCCCATTCCTGCCCGCCTGCCCCCGCGCCAACGGCAGGCGCAAAGGACGGCAGAACCTCCTCATCGGGGAAGTTCTCACGCTTGAGTTCCGTTACGCTGGTCTTTGCGTGGATCTGTTCCGTGCCCCTGCTGTCATACGTCCAACTGAGAATAGAGTCGACATACGGTGCACGTACTCCCGGCGAAAGCGGCTCTCCGCTGCGAATGGCAGAAAGTTCGGCATCTGCCGCCCTCTCCTCCTCACTGCGTGACGTACGTACATCTGCTTTCTCAATCCGCACGGCGAATCGCGCTTTTTCATCGCTCCATTCCCGCAGCTCGATGCCCTCAACTCCCTCCATCAACGCCTGTCCATCGGGATGCCGCATCAGTGCCAGGGCAATCCAGTCCAGATAGCAGGATGCACCGAGAATGGCGGCATCCGGAAACGTCTCTCCCTCCTCCCTCGCGTATTGCTGGCAGAAATCCCGCAGCTGCGCCAAGCGGCTCAAGCCGCTCCGAGAGGTGCGCAGTGTCCCCGTCAGGATGAGTTTTTCCTGCGCGCGTGTCATCGCAACATAGAGGATACGCATTTCCTCCGCGATCGTCTCGCGGCGGATCACCTCTTTGACGCTTCGCCGACCCAGCGTATCATATTTCTGCCGCCCGATTTCTGTGTTCTCATATACGCGTACGCCGATCCCAGCATGCGCATGATAGAGCACGTCTCCTGATATATCCTGCGTATTAAACGCACCGGCTATATTCGCGAGAAAAACGACGGGAAACTCCAGTCCTTTACTGCGGTGAATGGTCATGATCCGCACGACATCTTCGCTCTCGCCCAATGTCCGCGCGGCAGAGAGATCGGTACTGCGCCGCCGCAGGGCATCCATATAGCGCAGGAAACGAAACAGACCTCGTTCATTCGTACGCTCAAAATCGCCCGCACGATCGATGAGCATTCGCAAATTTGCCTGCCGCAGAATGCCGTCGGGAAGTGCGCCGACATAGTCATAGTACCCCGATGTACGGTATAGATGCCAGAGCAGCTCAGGCACACTGTGCAGCAATGCATCACGCCGCCAGCACCTTATCGTCTGCAGTGCCTCCTTTGCCTTATTTCGTACAGCAGGCGGAACCTCCTCTGCGTCTGCTCCCTTCAGAGCATCGTAGATCGAGCCGACAGGTGTGTGAATGCGCAGCAGGGCAAGTTCCTCCATCGACATCCCGATCATCGGCGATGTGAGGACGGCTGTCAGCGGAGTATCCTGCCGTGCATTGTCCAGGACAGCGAGAAGGGAAAGCATCATGCGTATTTCGCTTGCCTCAAAATACCCTGCCGTATCATCTGCATAGGACGGAATGCCCGCTTCTCGCAGGGCATCCATCAGGATGACTGCCCGTTCCTTTGCGCCGCGCAGCAGGACGACAATATCGCTCCAGCGCAGAGCTTTTCCGCTCTGGACAGTATATCCTGCATCGACCAGCTCTTTGATGCGACGCGCGATATAGTGTGACTCCACCGCAAAGGCAGCCAGCTCTTCGCCCTCATCATCCGCCTCCTCTGCGGAGTAATCCGCATCCAGGAGATCGATCTCCAGCGGCGATGCCAAAGATTTCCCCGCAGGATCGTCGTCAAAGGTGCGTCCCGGATTCAGGCGTGCACTCTGATCGTAGGCGATCTCGACCGCCGACTCCGTCATGATCTGCGAGAATATCTCATTGATGGGCTGCAGCACCTCGGCGCGGCTGCGGAAGTTCTCTGACATGGTGATCAGTTCACCGGCAGAGCTGCCCTGACGATAGGCACGATAGGTATGTTGGAAAAGGCTCGGATCCGCCAGCCGAAAACGATAGATACTCTGCTTCACGTCGCCGACAATAAAGCGGTTGTCATCACGCGCGATCTGCCGCAGGATGCCCTCTTGAAGCCCATTCGTATCCTGATATTCATCCACCATGATCGCTGCATAGTATGCACGAAGCTCCTCTGCGATATCCGTCGGATCAACGGAATTCAGATCATCCTGCAGCTGCTCTGGATGCCGACACAGGAGTGCCAACGCACGATGCTCCAGATCACTGAAGTCCAAAAGAGAACGCTCCAATTTCTCCTTTTGAAAGGCATGATGAAAATCCAATGCCAGACGGGCATATTGGCGAATGGCGGTATTCGCTCTATTCTCCGCGGCACAGAGCTCCTCTGCTGTGGCGGGCAGCTGATCGACAGCGGCGTCCCATGCCTTGTAAATGTTCGTTATCTTTTTTTTCAACGCACCGCCAAGCTCTGGATCATAGTTCTCGATGGACTTGTGCGGGATGCTTTTCCGCTGTTTCTTTGCAGCAGCCGCATCCACACGAAAGCGTTCCCATGCCTGATCTTCTGCGCCGCTTATGAGGAGCTGCAGCCCGCCCTGCAGTTCCTCATAGAGATCCAGATTATGATGGATGACTGCCATGTATTTCTCAGCTGCCGTGTGCAGTTCCGCATCCCCCTGCATCAGAACGTCCATTGTGCTGTGGTATCCGGCACATAGATCGGACAGTTTCTCATGCAGCTCTCGCGCCAGCACATCAAACCCACGCCGCTTCCAGTACGGCACATCATCTTCTTCCTGTCCCTGCCGGCTGAGCCATACCGCAGGCGAAGGCTGACTGAGCGCAAAGTCATAGAGTGCGAGCACCTCTTCCTTGAGTTTCTCATCGTCCCCCTTGACACCTCCATAGGCATCGGCAAAGGCAAGAAATTCATCGCTGCCCCCCTGTACTGCCTCCTCGTATTTTCGCTCAAGGAGTTCATCCATGACATCGCGTTTGAGCAGACGTATTTCCTGCTCACTTGCCAGACGAAATGTCGGAGGAATGTCGGTCGCGTCGATATGCGCCTGCAGAAGTCGCTGGCAGAATGAATGAAACGTGGAAATGTCTGCGCCTGTCAGCAGAATGCGCTGACGCTCAAGGCGGTCAATTTCCTTGCTGATGCCGGCGTCCCCGGCAATGGCATCGATCTCCGCATTGAGTGCTGCCTCGATACGCTCGCGCATTTCAAGAGCGGCGGCCTTCGTAAAGGTAAGAACCAGAATACGATCCAGGGACAGCTCCTCATTCCGCACCTGCGAAATAATGCGTTCCACCAGTATGCGCGTCTTCCCGGATCCTGCCGCTGCCGCCACGAGAATATTGTGTCCTCTCGCATCAATCGCGCGCTGTTGGTCTGCTGTGAATGTCAGCCGATCCGCCATCGCGATCCACCTCCTCTACGATCCGTGCAATTTCTTCCATCGCCTCCTGCGCATTATCGGCGATATCATGATATACGTCCCCCTGCCGAAGTGTAGGATCGAAAGCGCAGATGGTATGATAGTCACAATACGTACACGCATTGCGATCCTGAAAGCGATAGGGGTAGACGCGGATATCTCCGTGCAGAATGTCCTCCGCCGTCGCGCGGATCAGCTGCGGCAAAAAGGAAAGCAGCTGCTGAAATTCCTCGCGCGAACGCACAAATTTCGCCGAGGATTTGGAGAGACTGTTATCTTTGTTGAACGAGATGCAAATATGATCCGCCGCCTGATCGAGCTGCTTCATGATATCCGCATCGTCGAGCAGCATCCCCGTGAGTGCCATGCCCTTCATCACCCGGCGTCGGAGAGCCGTCTCATCCAGGCGCACGTTACAAGGGACAATTGGGTTTTTCACCGGAGCATAGAGCATCCCTGCGGGAAACGCCTCCCCCGTATCCAGGATGGAGCGCACGACGAAGAGATACAGGAGAAGCTGCATCTTCAGTCCGTGCCGAATCTCAGGCAGGAGGAGGGACGTCGCCCCCGTTTTATAGTCGAGAACCAGATAGTAGGCATGATGATCCATCACATCCAGACGGTCGATCTGCCCGCGCAGAGAGAGTGTCATGCCGTCCGCAAGCGGAAAATCCGCCAGGCGGACGCCGTCATTTCTGCGCCCGAAGCTGATCTCAAACCCATAGGGATGAAAGGAAGATGCCGCCGCCCATGACGTAAGATGCTGTATTGTCTGTTGTGCTGTGCAGCGGATCCTTTCGATGCGGTGCCGATAGCTGGCACGGCTCATCAGCACGGTGCTGTGCACCTGCGGGATCAGTTCCTGCAGCAGTTCCTCGATCTTCTCTGGAGCTTCTGCCAATGCCGCGCACCAATCGTTGCCGTATGCACTGCGCACCCACTCACCGTAACCGCGCAGGATGCCGTGCAGAAGTGTCCCGAAGTCATTGCTCTGAAATTCGTAGCGATCACGCTGCTGCAGCCGCAGCCCGTACATAGCAAAGTGGCGGAACGGGCACTGGCGAAACGTCTCCAGCCGTGTGGTACTTCCGCTGAGCCGACGGTCGCGCGTAAACAGCCGAGCTGCCACGGGAGCAGGGATGGACACTTCGCGCGGCGGGAGAAAAAGTCCATGGAGCATACGCCGCAGGAGCGGCTGCATCACAGCATCCTGCAGCATCCAATTGTAGACATCCCCCCACATGGCGGGCATTTCCCCGCGCTCTTTCTTTTCACGCAGCGCAGCAGTCAGATGCGAGAGTGCAGGATACGGTGCAGAGAGGAGCAGCGGATCATCTCGCCCAGCCAAGGCAAGCGGGATGGAGAAAAAGGAACTGCTGATTCGGCGCAGCCGTGCGATCAGCGGCGACGGAGCAAGGGTCGAACCATCCACCGAAGAAAGCGCATACGACACCCAGAGGTAGTCGCGTGCCTCCGTAAATCCACGGTAGAGCTGATACCGTTCCAAAAAGCTCTGTTGTGTGCGCCCCCCAAAGACGGTATGCCCGGAATTCGCTCCCGCCGTCTGAAGAGACTCACCGATGAAGAGGAGTTCTGTATCGGAAAATACGCCGCTCGTCCTTCCCGCGCGCGGCATGATGCCGGCATTCGCCCCAATGACAAAAACAGCACGCGCTCCCGCGATGCTGTTCTGATCAAAGGAGGCAACGGTGACATGATCCAGCCCCGGCGGAATCAGGGCAATGGACATGGCGTCAAGTCCATCGCTCAAGAGCTCCTCATAGTCCCGGCTCGATAGCGGGTCGTCTCCGCGCACCTCGACCAGCTGATCAAAAAGTGCCATGCAGGAACTCCAGATCTGGCGATGGGCGGCAGCATCCGCCAATCGACCTTCCCGATCTGCCGTTTCGCTCCACAGGCGGAGTGTCTGCGGAACACATAACTCATCGAGGAAGTCGTAGAGTGCCTTCGTACGCGCACGCGCCGTGCTCTCATGCCGTCGCAGGTGCCCGGTCAGCAGGGAAAGCGGTTCTGCAATCCGACGGCGCAGATGATCCAGCCACTGCTCTTCCCTGAGGCGTTCTTCCTCCTCGTCCAAATGCAGCTCATGTTCTGTGACCCGCCGCTGGACAAAGTCCCACGGCTCTGTCGCCGTCCACTGTGATTCACTGCGAATCCCGTAGGCAAGGCAGTAGTTTTCCAGACGATCGACAGCCTCCTGCCAATCCGCACAGAGTGGAGGAGCATCTTCGTCCTCCTCCGTTCCGAGCAGCGGAAAGAAGCCTGTGCGCAGCGCACGGAAGACAGTCTCATACGCCCACCCACGCCACGTCATCTGTGCAACAGCACGCAGGAGCTCAGCAAGCGGATGATGCGCACTCGGGCGTTTGACATCCAGATAAAATGGAATGCCGCAATCCGCAAAAGCAAGTGAGAGCAGATCGCCGTAGAGATCGACATCACGCACAAGCACGGCGATCTCGCGGTAGCGATACCCATTGTCGCGTGCGAGGCGGAGGATGTCTGCCGCCGCCGTCTCCACCTCAAGACGCGGATTGGCTGCCTCGACGATACGTATGGAATCATCCTTCGCGGGCGTGATATGTCCGTGGCCGAACAGCTGTGCTTCCAGCAGACGAAGCCCCTCCGTCCGCGCCCGATGCTGCACTGGCATCAGTCGAATTCCAATCTCCGCCGATGGCTGCTCCTCCGTAAAGATCTGCTGCAGGAGGTGCATCGTCTGATAACTGCGCGCAAACAGCCCCGTATCATAGATATTTTCCGGCAAATTGGTAAATACATGCGTTCCATCATCACGTCCGTCCATCGTGAGGCTGACATGAACGGTATCAACAACGCGAAACAGCGCGCGAAAGACCGCAAGTTCCTGCGGATTGAAAAAATCGAATCCGTCCACCCACAGTTCGGCGCCGCGCAGAAATGGTGCATCAATGAGCTGTGCGGCGAGCCGCTCCATCCGATCGGTGTGATCGGTCAGTCGTCCCTCCATGCGGGCAGCGAGTTCGTCCATGATCGTGGCAAGTTCTGTCAGCTTCGCTGACAGTCGTGCATGCTTTCCTGTACTGACATCTGCTGCCTGACGCAGATGATCGGAGCTGAGCCGATCACGCTTCAGTTCTGCGATCGTATGCCCGAGCACCTCCGTAAACCCACGCTTGTGCACGGAGCGCTGAAAGACGGAGAGTTCTCTGCTGTGCTGCAGCAGAATATCCTTGAGCAGGATACGCCTGCCGATATCGCTGATGCGCGGCAGATGTTCCCCGCCGGTCTCAAGCAACACCTGCCGAGCAAGGCGACGAAACCCAAAGACATACACTTGAAGGAATCCCGCTCCATGCGTCAGAGCCTCGGCCAGTGCCCGCTCCGCCGCATAGGTCATGTGCTCAGGAACGAGAAGGATGCGCTGGCGCCCGAGCGGCTCCTCCCGCAGCACATCCTTCATCGCCGTGAGACAGTCATATGTTTTGCCCGTACCCGACCGCCCAATGATAAACTCCAGCCGTGCCGTCATAATGCCAATCCCCCGCTTTGCGTAAAGGATGCATAGCTGCCGTTCTGCCCGCGGCACACTTCCAGATGGACGGGAATCCGTGCACGCAGTTCCTCGATGTGAGAAATGATGCCAACCAGCCGACCGCCCTCACGCTGCACATCGAGAAGCGCGCGAATGGCAACGTCAAGCGTCTCACTGTCCAGAGATCCGAAGCCTTCGTCGATGAAAATCATATCGAGATGCATTCCGCCCGCATAATGCTGCACAACATCCGAAAGTCCAAGTGCCAGTGACAGGGAGGCGAGGAATGTCTCTCCGCCGGAGAGGGTGCGTGCGAGACGCGGGAAACCCGTATACTCATCAAAGACATCGATCTCAAGCCCCCACCACTTCTTCTTTTGCCCGCCCTCTCCGTGGATAAAGCGGTAACGTCCCCGGCTCATCATCATCAGCCGCTCGTTCGCGGCATCGATGACATCCGACAGAATCGAGCGAAGAACATAGGTCTGAAAATGGATCTGATAGGGTGGTTTTGCCGCAGCGACATTCGCGAGTTTCCCGATCACACGGTAACGCTTATCGCGGGCTGCTCCCGCCCGTTCCAGCGCATCCATTTCCTTGGTCATGCGCGTATAGAGAGCCCTGCGCTCCATGCGGACGCCCTGTGCTCGCGCGCTGTCCTGCACACGCTGATCGGCGATGCGCTCCGCTTCGGTCAGTGCCTCCATGTCCGGCGGACAAAGCCCCTCTGCTGCTGCCTCGGCCGCCTTCACCAGCTCCTCTGCCGCCTGAAACGCCGTATCATACGCGGTGATACGTTCACGTACTTTTTCCAGATAGTCGCTCTTTGCCCAGTCTCCCACAATCGCATGATGGTATTCTTCCTCGGTCAGAAAATCTGCTGCACAATATGCAGCCGTATACGCTTCCTGCGCCGCTTGCCGCACTTCTTCCGCTTCCTTCAGAACGCGCTGCGCCGCCGCCTTAGCACTCTCCGTACGAGCACATTTCTGCGCCGCCGCCTTCTCACGCTTCTCTGCTTCAGCGCGGGCGGTTTCCGCTGTTTTTACTTCCCGTTCCAGAAGTGCCGCCGCTTCCCGTACTGCCTCTGCATCACGATACTCCTCGGGCAGCTGACGCTCCAATGCATTCTTCTCCCCCTCATGAAGCCCTATGAGATTACGATTCTTTTGAAGCAGGGCTTCCTGCTCTTTCTGCAGCTCTTTCCGCGCAAAGAGCTGCTGCTGCTCTTCGGCATACGTTTTCTCAAGGGCTTTGCACGCATTCTGTGCACGGCGGAGCTGCTTTTCCCGTTCCGCGACACGCGCACAGAACGCCTCCATGGTTTCATCCGCGAGAAGCTCTTTTATGCGTTTTTGCTCATGGAGAAGCTCCTGCTCAAGCCGAAGGCACGCTGCCTTTTCCTGCTCTGCCTGAGCAGTGCATTTCTGCAGCTCCTTTTCTGCTGTTTCCACATGCTGCATGCATACATCCATCTCTTGTGCGGACGGGATCTCCTCCGCATGGACGGCAGGACTTGGATGTGCGAGAGATCCGCAGACCGGACAAGGTGTGTCTGCCTGGAGTGTCTGCGCCAGACGTGCGGCACTGCCCATGTCGTAGAGGGTGCGCAGACGGCGCTGCGTCGTCCGCACGTCGGATAATGCCTCCTCTGCCGTCTGCAGTTTTTTCTGCGATTTTTTGACACGTGTGCGTGCTGATGTCAGTGCATCTTCTAGTTCACGTATGTGGTCCGACGCCTTTTGGCAGTGTTCAAGCTGTTTCTTCTCCTGCTGAACGATCTCACTCCCGACCAGGATCTGATGCAGTCTTGCACGTTCTTCTTCGTACTTCTTCTGTGCCTCGGTGAGACGTTCAATCTCCGCTGCGCCGCTTTTATATTTTTCTTCTCCCTCTGCGGCACGGACGCGAAGATCGCGCAGGGCAGAAGTACATTCCTGGTAACGGTTCGCCAGCGGAGCGTAATCCCTCATGCGGCGCAGCTGCTCCACATTTTGCGTATGCTCATCTGCATGGGCTTCCACTTGCTTTAGGCATTCTATGGATGCATCATGTTCCGTCTTCGCAGCAGCGCAGTCCTTTTCTGCGGATGCGTATGCCTCTCTGCGGGTGCGTTCCGTGTTCAACGCTTCGATGTAGCTGCGCTCCTTGTAGAGCACCGGTTGTGCACGCTGTGCACGTGACAGGCGTACACGAAAGTTGCGGACAGACTCTGCCTGTTCGCGCTTTTTTTCCAAATCACTTTGTGCCGCATCCCGTGCACTGAGTTTCTGCTGTGCAGCAGCCCCCTCTTCACGTGCCCGCCGTGCACTCCTCTGCACCTTTTCGAGCTCCCGCAAGATTTCGTCCTGACGGCGTATCTCCTCCGAAAGTTCAGAGAGACGCGTGCGGAGTTCGTCCGATGACGCCATTCCCTCTGCGCGCAGAATGCCTTCCGCGCGCTCACGCTCCGCCTGTGCCGTCCGCTCAAGCTGCTGTGCCTCTTTCGTCAGTGCTTCTTCAATGCGCTGATACCGTTCCGTACGGAAAATACGCTGCATAATGGCGCTGCGATCCTTGACTTCTGCCAACAAAAACCGCTGAAACTGTCCCTGTGGGAGGAGAACGACCTGACGAAACTGGTCAGCATCGAAGCCGATCAGCTGACTGATGCGTTCCGAGACATCCGTGATATTCGCGGCAAGCAGTTTTTCCTCGCCTGTCTTGCCAACATCGGGCAGTCGAAATAGTTGTCCCGTCGCTGCCCGCCGCGTCATCTTTCCGCGTGACATACGAGAATAGGCAGGAGAACGCAGCACGCGGTAACGACGTTGCCCGAGCGCGAATACATACTCCACCTCCGTCGTCCGATCCGGCGATGCTGTAGAGGAACGCAGCATTGCTCCCTCGCGTATATCCCCGCTGGACTCTCCGTAGAGGGCGAATACGATCGCGTCCAAAATAGTGGTCTTTCCGGAGCCCGTCACTCCATGGATCAAAAGGAATGGGGCATCAGCAAGGGCTGTCTCAAAATCCAAAATCTGCTCGTCCACATAGGAGCCGAACGCCTGGATGCGGAGTTTCAGCGGTCTCATTGCATTCTCTCCTCCCGTTCCAACGCATCGATGATATGCGTAAGTTCCTCGGTCTCCTCCTGCGTCATTTTCTCCGTGGTCATCTCCGCATAGAAATCCGCAAAGAGATGGAGATCTGACTTGCCGCGCTCATAGTTTCGCACTTCGCTGGAGGAATGTCCCATGTGAATGTTCGGGCGCGTGATGAGAAAAAGATTTGGGTAGACGCGACGCAGCTTTTCATGGGCGGCGAGTACGGCATCTGTGTCGGTAAGCTCCACGCAGATATAGTCCTCGTGTGAAAGAGGATCGAACTCATCAGACATGATCTCAGCCATTTTTCCTCTCACGATCCGCACATCATGCCGCGGTGCCAGCGGATAGAATGTGTGGGAGACAGCCCCTGCCGCATCGATATCGACCAGTGTGACTCCCTTTTTCTGATGTGACTCATCAAAGGAATACTTGAGCAGAGATCCGGCATAGCGAATCTGCTCCGCCCCCGCGCGCTGGGGCGCGTGCAGGTGTCCAAGCGCCGTGTAATTGTATGGCCTGAATTTATCCGCGTGTACCTGATCACTGCCCCCCACGGAGAGGGTATGCTCGGATTCGGAGGTCTGACCGCCGATCACAAAGGCATGGGCAACGGCAACACTGCGTGCGCCCTGCGGTATCATCGCCCGTGAGGAGGCAATCTGAACATCCAATGCCGTATCGAAGGACGGCGTTTCGTCCAGTGAAAAAGACTCGCGGATATGCGGCGGATCGCCATAGGGAAGCAGCGAGAAGTACACGTCCCCGAATGCATCGGACAGCACGACGGGAGCTGCCTCCGCGTCGAGAGTGCCTGCAATATACACGCCGGAGGATTGCAGCAGCTGTGCACCGAATGCCAAACGAACTGCACTGTCATGATTTCCTGCAATACAGAGGACCTTGATCCCCTGCTCTGCCAGTCGTGTCAGCACTGTATTAAACAACGCTACGGCTTCGGGCGGCGGCACTGCCCGATCATAGACATCGCCCGCGAGAACGAGTGCATCCGGTCGGACGTCGCGGCACAGCGCCAGAAGTTCTTCCAGCACATACGCCTGGTCTTCCGTCATGTGCCGCTGTCCGAAAAGTTTGCCCAGATGCCAGTCTGCTGTATGGATAAAGCGCATAATAGACCCTCATATTGGATGACAACAGTCTGATTTCATTCGTACGATCGTCGATAGCTTTCTCGCCGTTTACACGTCGTCCTTTTCTTCCGAAATCATGGCGCGAAGAGCCGCCTCATCCAAGACGGGGATGCCGAGATCCTCCGCCTTTTTCAGCTTGCTTCCTGCCGCTTCTCCCGCGACAAGATAATCGGTCTTCTTTGAAACAGAGCCCTTCACCAGGCCTCCGTGAGCCGTGATAAGGGCACTGCATTCCTCACGGGACAGAGTCGGCAGTGTCCCCGTGATAACAAAACTCTTTCCGGCGAGTGCCGCCCCCACACGCTCCGTTCGTGTTCCTGCAAAGTTTACTCCGGCTGCACGCAGACGATCCAGCAGTGCACAGGCGGATGCAGAGGAGAAGAACTCCGCCAGCTTCTGTGCCGTAATCTCACCCATATCCGGGACAGCGAGAATGCGTTCAGGGGACTCGCGCGCCGCCTCCTGCAGGGCATCAATGGATGAAAACTCCTGCATCAGCGCAGCAGCTGCCGCGCGTCCGATGCCTGCAATTCCCAATCCAGTCAAAAGACGCTCGGGAGGGTTTTGCTTGCTCGCTTCGATTGCTGCAAGACGCTGATCGACACTCTTTGCGCGTCCAATCAGACCGGAGGCAATGAGTTCCTCTCGATGCGTATGCAAAGAAAAAATATCCGCGATATCGTGAATATATCCTGCGTGGACAAGAGCAATAACAGCAGCTGCTCCTAGCCCCTTGATATCCATCGCGCTGCGGCTGACGAAGTTCAGGAGATGGTTTTCGATCTGTGCTGGGCATACAGGATTTTGGCAGCGCATATCCGCCGTATCTGCTTCGCGTACGACATGTGCGCCACAGACGGGACAGACATCCGGAATCACATAGGGGCGGCTGTTCTGCGGCCGTTTTTCCTTCAGCACCGCCTTGACGCGCGGGATGATTTCTCCCGACTTATAGACGAGAATAGTATCACCGATACGAATGTCCAGACGGTCAATATAGTCCTGATTGTGCAGGGTCGCCCGCTCGACGCGCGTTCCGCAGAGCCCCACGGGATCGAACACGGCAGTCGGTGTGATGCGGCCTGTCCGTCCGACGGAAAGCTCAATATCGCGAAGTACTGTCTCCTTCTCCTCCGGCGGATACTTATAGGCAATCGCCCAACGCGGTGCCTTTGCTGTCACTCCGAGTTCCTCGCGCATGGCAAAGGAGTTCACCTTAACCACGGCTCCATCGATGTCATAGGGCAGACTGCCGCGCCGCACACCGATCTTCTCGATGGCGTCCCAGACCTCCTCTGCCGTACGGCAGACGCGGTAATTCGCAATCGTCTTGATCCCCTGTGCCTGCATGAAGGCATACGCCTCGGTGTGAGAGGAAAACATGCGGCCGTCACTGCGCTGCAAATTGAATACGAACATAGACAGTCTGCGCTCCTTTGTAATGCGCGAATCCAGCTGCCGCAGAGTTCCTGCAGCACAGTTGCGCGGATTGGCAAAGGGCTTCAGCCCGAGAAGTTCCTGTCGCTCGTTGACCTCGGCAAATGCGGCGCGCTCCATATAGACTTCGCCGCGCACCTCAAAATATGGCAGCGCATCATACAACTCCTGTACAACATCGTCGATCATGCGTGCATTCGTTGTTACATCTTCTCCCTGCACAATGCCGTCGCCTCGTGTGATCGCACGTGCAAGCACACCGTTCTCGTAGCGAAGTGCCAGAGACAGGCCGTCAATCTTTTCCTCAACAATAAATTCCGCCGCAGGAAAATGCGCAAGAATATTATCGACAAACGCCCGAATCTCCTCCTCGGAAAATACATCCTGCAGGGAGAGCATCGGAACATCATGAGGAACAAGTACGCCGACTTCGCGCTGTGCTGAGCCTCCCACGGTGTGTGTCGGCGAGTTCTTCGTAATGAGCTCCGGATACTCCGCCTCAAGTTTTTTCAGGCGCATCATCAGCATATCGAAGTCATAATCCGAAATCTCAGATTCATTATCGTCATAGTACTGCTTGGAATACTTCCGTATTTTACGCCGCAGCTCTGACAGCTCTGTCTTTACCTCATCAATCTTGCTCATGATCTCCTCACAGCTTCAAAATCGGTGCATACTTTTGCACGAATTTCTTGATTCCTTCCCCCGGGAATGCAATGGACAGCTCGGCATCCTCACCTGATCCGCTGATGGCGACAATGCGCCCGTCTCCCCACTTGCTGTGGCGTACAGCATCCCCCGCCTTAAAGGCTGCCGACGCGTCTGGACGGATCACACTGCCGTCCGCCGCCGTATGCTGCGGCGGCGCTATATAGCGTTTTCGCTTTGTGCGGGTACTGCGCTCACTCCATATATTGGACGGTGCACGCAGATCAGCCCCGCCAAAGAAGTCCGCCTCCTTATGCTCGACCAGCTCCTCCGGAATCTCTGTCAGAAAGCGTGAAGGACGCGACATCTCCGTACGCCCGTAGATCGTCCGCTGTCGTGCATAGGTGAGATAGAGCCGGCGCTCAGCGCGCGTGATACCGACATAGCACGTACGCCGCTCCTCCTCGATCTCCGTATCATCAAGCAGCGTACGGGAATGCGGGAAGAGCCCCTCCTCCATCCCCGCCATAAAGACGGCGGGAAACTCCAGTCCCTTCGCCGCGTGAAACGTCATGAGCGTCACTGTCCCGTCCGACTGCTCCGTCTGATCAACATCAGAAATCAGCGCAATCTGTGCGAGGAAATCCGCAAGCCCGTTCTCCCCCTCCGCTGCCCCATCATCAAAGTTCTTCGCCACACTGATGAACTCACGCAGGTTTTCGAGACGGTCACGATTGTCTTCCTTCTTCTCCTCCTCAAGCGCAGCGGCATAACCGGACGTCTCGATCACATCCTCGACAATCTCATGGATGGGGCGCGTTCCAAGCTGTCCCATAAAAGTAAAGACCATGGCGGCGAACTCCTCCAGCGCCACCTTCACCTTGGCGGAGAGTTTCGGAATCATAGAGAGCAGCTGAGCATCCGTAATCACCTCAAAGAGAGAGATGCGGTACTCTTCCGCCGTCTCCATCATGCGGGCGATGGAGGTAGGGCCAAGACCACGGCGCGGAACATTGATGATGCGCAGAAGACTCAGTGTATCGCGAGGATTGTAGATCACACGCAGATAGGCGATAATGTCTTTAATCTCACGCCGATCATAGAAACGCACCGAACCAACCATCGCATACGGAACACCTGTCGCATAAAATGCCTCCTCAATATTGCGTGACTGCGCATTGGTACGGTAGAGCACGGCAATATCGCCATACTTGACATGGAACATGGTGTGCAGCCGCTCCACCTCCCGCACGATATAGGAGGCCTCATTCTTTTCCGTTGCTCCCTCATAGATCGTAATGCGGTCACCGGTCGGATTATCCGTCCAGAGCTCCTTCTTCTTGCGCGTCAAGTTATTCTCGATCACAGCGTTCGCCGCTGCAAGAATATTCTTCGTCGAGCGATAGTTCTGCTCAAGCAGGATAACTGTCGCCTCCGGGTAGTCCTGCTCAAAGTTCATGATGTTCCGCATATCTGCGCCGCGCCAGCCGTAGATCGACTGGTCTGCATCGCCGACGACGCAGATATTGCGGTGCTCTGCGGCAAGCAGCTTGGTGATTGCATACTGTGCACCGTTCGTATCCTGATACTCATCCACAAGAATGTACTTGAACTTCTTTTGGTACTTCGTCCTCAGTTCCTCATTCTTCGTGAGGAGTTCCACCGTCAGCATCAGCAGATCATCAAAATCCAGTGCATTGTTCTCCTGCAGCTTGGACTGATAGAGTGCATAGATCTTGGCGACCTGCTCGGCAAAGAAATCCGTTGCCTGCGCTGTAAATGCTGCGACATCGAGCAGTCGATTCTTCGCATCGGAAATATGCGCCTGCACCGCGCCGGGAGCGGTATGCTTCTCGTCGATATTGAGTTCTTTCAGGCACTCACGGATCAGCCCCTTGCTGTCCGCAGCATCGTAGATGACAAAATTCTTCGCATAGCGCCCGTAGTGCTCAAGCTCCATGCGCAGGAAGCGGGCACAGAACGAATGGAAGGTGCTCAGCCAAACGTCCTGCGCCGCATCTCCGATCAGTGCATCCACGCGTTCACGCATCTCGCGGGCAGCCTTATTGGTAAATGTAATGGCAAGGATGCGGTAGGGCGGAACCCCATGTTCCAGTAAGTTGGCAATGCGAAATGTCAGAACACGGGTCTTTCCGGAGCCCGCTCCGGCAACGATGAGGAGAGGGCCCTGCAGACACGCGACAGCGCGTTGCTGGGGTTCGTTCAGCCCTTGCATCAAATCCATAGAATCGTCCCTTTCACTCCAAATAAGAAAGGCGGGGCCGCCGCCACGGCAACTCCGCCCCTCCCATATAACACAGTATCCCTTATGTCTTGATTCGCTTGACCGCTTCCGAGAGCGGCGGAATGATCTGCTTCTTGCGCGACATGACACCCGGCAGATAGAGATGTGTTCCGCTCGTATCCTTGCGGAACGCCTCTCCGATCAGCGTACGCGGCGAACCCGTAAAGAGCAGATAGGTTGCCTCCTCGAGAATATCCGTAATCATAACGAGACTGAGATCAAACCCCTCCGTGTCGCAGATGGACTTCATTGCAGCAAGGAGCTCATCCTCCTTCGCCATGATTTCCTTCGTGTCCATCACCGAAGTCTGACTGACGACGACACGATAGGCACCGATGGTGAACTCCTTAAGGTCATTGCGTACAATCTCCATCGGCGTCATATTGCCGACACTGGAGCCCGCCTTCAGCATCTCGAGGCCGTACGCGTTCATATCCACGTCTGCGATCTCAGCGAGACGCTCCGCCGCCTGTTTATCCTTTGGCGTGCAGGTCGGAGACTTGAACAGCACCGTATCGGAAATGATGGCGGAGAGCAGAAGACCTGCAATCGACGGAGGAATATCAATATCGTTCTGCCAGTGCATATTAGAGACAATCGTCGCCGTGCACCCGACCGGCTCGGCATGAGTGTAGATCGGTTCGCTCGTACTGATCCCACCGAAGCGATGATGATCGATGATCTCGACGATCTTCGCCTCCTCGATGCCCTCAACAGCCTGATTGCGCTCGTTGTGATCGACAAGAATCACCTGTGCCGGGTCGGAGACACCCAGTCGGTCACGGCTCACGAGACCAACGATGCGTCCATTCTCTAGTACAGGATAATTACGGTAGTTGGTCTCCTCCATAATTCCCTTAATATCAGACAGGAGATCGAGCGGCTTAAAGCAGACTGGATTCTCATGCATGATGCGCCGAATGGGCACACACTGATTGATGAGCCGCGCCACGGTATAGGTATCATACGGCGTCGAGAGGACGAAGATACCGCGCGCCTCAGCTTCCTCCAGAGCCTCTGCCGGAACGCGGCCGTCCCCGGTCACGACGAGACAGGAAATCCCCTGGTCAATACAGGTCAGAATCGTCTCTGGCTTTCGGTCGCCCACGAGCACGATATCGTTTCCTTTGATGATCTTCTGGATCGTTGCAAGACTTCCGGCAGCGATGCGGATCTGCCCTTTGATCGTCTCCGCCTCATCTCCGGGGACAAGCACCTGACTGTCGGTAGCATGAATGATGTCGCGATAACGCACGCGCATGTCTGCGAGATTCGTCATGCCAAGTTCCTGAAAATATCGCTTGGCAAGATCACTGACCGAAACGATGCCGACGAGAAGTCCCTGGCTGTCCGTCACGGGAATCGACCGCAGATCATTCTCGCGCAGAACCTCCCCCAGATTGCGCAGGGTATCGTGCTGACGCACGACAATCTTGCAGTCCATCGCAATATCCTTGACGCGCGGATAGAGATCGGGGATCAAGAGCGGTTTTTCGACATGGAAGTACTCCAGTGCAAACCGCGTCTCCTTATTCACTTTGCCGGCACGTGCGGCTACGGCATTGACGCCCATGGCCTGCTTCAGATGGGCATACCCGATCGCGGAGCAGATCGAATCCGTGTCCGGATTACGATGTCCAATGACATAAATTGGCTTCGCAACATTCAAAATAGTACCTCCTATTACGGTTCTGTCCACCGCATATATCGTTGTCATTATAGCATATTCACTGATTCGATTCCATAAGCAAAAGAAAAGATGCAGGACATGAACAGCACCTGCATCCTTTGTTCCGCATCACACCTCAAAGGCACCCTTGAGATGATGGATCCTCCACTCGCTTCCCGCGGCATAGACCTCAACGATGTCAAAACGGCAGGGTGTTTGATCCATCTGTTTTTCGCACAGATACAACATCGCCGTCTGTATGATCCTGCGCTGCTTCCGGTAGTTTACCGCTTCTGCAGGAAGTCCGCAGCGGACGCTTCGTCGTGTCTTTACCTCGACAAAGACCAACGTATCATGATCCTTTGCGATCAGATCGATCTCCCCTGTTTTCGTGCGATACTTCTGCGCCAGAATTCGATATCCCTGCGCGCCGAGATAGCGAGCAGCACAGGACTCCCCGCGGTCTCCCAGCACCTTATTGCTCATGGTGATTTCCTGCTCCCCATGTGACGGTCGATCCGATAGACATGGGCGAGTACTTCGGCGATCGTACGATAGAGCTCGGGAGGGATCTCGCGGTCAATCTCAAGCGCCATCAGCATATTGACGAGCGATTTATTCTGATAGACCGGTATGCCGTTTTTGCGTGCCTCCGCCAAAATGCGGTCAGCAACGAGAGAACGGCCTTTTGCCGTCACGCGCGGCGCACGATCCGACTTTGCATCATACTTGACGGCAACAGCACGCGGTTCTTCTTCGCGCTGCTCCTCTTCCCTGTCCGCGTGATCCGGCATATCTCACCATCCTTGCCTTTCGTCTTTCGATCCCCCAAGAATATTATATGAAGCGATCCCGTGATCGTCAATAGGGTATGCGATGACCGTCATCATCAGTTGGTAAAGAAACGGCGCTCACCAATCGCGCCGATCTGTATCCCCTCAATCACCAAAGAAGTTCCATCGGCGGACTCACGTATGCTGTCGAGTTCGTTTCGAAACTCCCATGCGGCATCTGCATCAGAAAAATAGAGGCGCATATCGACATGATTCTCTTCGTAGATGCGGTTGATGAGTTCGACGGTGCCGATGTAGTCCGTGAGAACACAGATTCTGAGCCAAGTCTCTTTCTTGACTTGATCCGTCGCCTCATCCTTATGGGACTCATCATAGACATGAATGTAGGCAGGATACTCGGTCTCCCCCATGAAAAGCGGCATCACATAGCTCATGGAACGCTGTCCTGGCTGCGGCGCCGCATTCTCTCCCTCAAGTGAGTGACGCATAGTCAGAGCCAGTGCTGCGACATCCCGCCCCGCACGTCTGTACTGCTCTGCTGTCATCCTGCGCGTCTTGACCAGATCTGCCATCTGCATAAATGCCCATAGGCGCGGGAGATCCGGCATCTGCTGCTCAAAAGCCGCTTGGCGAACAGTTCCCGGAATATTCTGCTGCGTCAGCTGGATGAGTTGCTGAAGCTGTTTTGCATCGCCCTCGCTCAAGATCTGCGTACGTCCGCTGACGAAGTTCTGGAGCAGCAGTGTCTCACGCTGGCTGAGGTTTTCATTCTGCAGCAGCACTCGTGCCAAATCACGAAGCGTACTCATCATCTGCGGCACATTCTCCATTGGACGCGTGATGAACTTCGGAATGATTGTCGGCGTCTCGGCCGTCTTTGCGGCATCTGAGCCCTGCATCGAGGAAGCTGGCGGCTGTGTCGCCGCTGTCTCCGCCCGCCCCGTCTGCGAACGGGCGGCCTGCTCCGTGCTCTGGGGCGTTTGTTTTACGGCTTCTGTTGTTCCCGTCCTCACCCCTTCACTAATGATCTGACGGGCAGAACTTAGTGTCCCGTCTGTACCTTCCTGCCCGCGCTGTGCCTCTGCCGCAGGCAGAGAGGACGCGGCATTTCCTTTCGTGCCGGTACCGGCTGCGGCAGTATCCGCCTGACGAAGTGCAGGGGCTTCCGTTCCCTTTGCCGACGGTGTAGAGGAGGCCTCCCCCTGTTTTGCACCCTGTGCAATATTGTCGGCGGGAAGTTCCTCTGTGACAGCCGCAGTATCTGATGCAGCTGTGGCAGCAGGTGCAGGATTTTGCATTGCGCCCGCAGAGGGTGCTGCCATGCGTGCGTTCTGTCCACTTGCCGGCATCTGCACCGCGCCCTCTTCTGCGGGGAGTGCTGCGCTTCCCTGCTGTGGTGTCGCCTGTGCCTCTCCTGCCTGTACCGGTGACTGCGTCCCTCCCGGCTGCGGCATTGTCTGCTGCGTCGCCGCTTCCGCGTCACGCGGCATCAGCAACTGAACCAGCTGATTTAAAAACATCATAGAGGAGGTACCGCCGCCGCTTGTCGCGGTGGGTGCAGCACCTGCGCCTGCATTCAGCTGAGAGAGGACGGTCTGCAAATCCTTCGGGAGGAGTTCGGCGTTTCCTGTATCAATCAGCTGAAATGCGGCTTTCGTCAGCATAATCGGCTCAAACGTCCCGCCCGCATCCTTGGCAACGGCATTTTTCAATGCCGCAAGCAGCGTTGCCACATCATCGCTGACACGGGGAACTTCGTTTGTCTCCGCCATCGTCCCCATCTGATTCAGCATACGTGCCATCGTCGTCAGCTGATCCGTCGAGAAGCGCTGACTTGCCGCTGTACTGCCAAGTCCCTGTGCAAGTGTGGACTCAATCGAAAAAGACTGCCGAATAATATTCCGTATGACCTCTTTGAGCTCCTGCGGAATCTGCTCAACATTCATCTGCTGACGTCCGCTGATTTTGGACAGAACATCCGCCATACGGTCAATCGCAGTCTCAATGGACACGTTGGTTCGTTGACTGAATGCCGCTGAGGCATTCTCCTGATCGCCGCGGCCTTGCACTCCTTCGGTCGGGCGTTCCGATGAAATCCGCTGCGGTGCGGAGACGGCAGCCGCCGCTGCAGTTGCATTTGCTTCAATCGGCACAGTATTCACAGCCTTTTCTGTTAATTATCATCGAGCGAATGGGCTCGAACGTTTTACGATGCAGTGGACAGATCCCATATTTACGTATCGCCTCGATATGTTCCCGTGTTCCATAGCCCTTATGCTGCGCAAATCCGTATACTGGATACTCCTTGTCATACGTCAGCATCAAGCGATCCCGCGTCACTTTCGCCAGAATCGACGCCGCCGCGATCGATGCAGATTTGGCATCCCCTTTGACGATCGACTGCGATGCCATGCGCAGACGTGGAAGCGCCACAGCGTCAATCAGTACCTCCTGCGGTGTTGGCAAAAGCGCGGCAACAGCATCATACATCCCTCTACGCGTCGCCTCCAAGATATTCATGCGGTCAATCGTCTCAGCGTCAATGAGCTCGACATGATAGGAAACAGCATCTGACACGATCGTTTCATAAAGCTCTTCCCGCACTTTTTCAGACAGCTTCTTTGAGTCGTTCAGGCGCAGAAGCAGGTACTCCTGCGGCAGGATCACTGCAGCGACAGCGACAGGTCCCGCAAGAGGGCCGCGCCCGGCCTCATCTATACCGGCGACGATGCAGTTCCCGCGCTCGGCAGCACAGCGTTCATACGAATACATTGCATAGAGACGCATACGCTCCTGTTGGGTGCGTTCATAGCGGCGAAGAATGGATTGGACGGATTTACGTACGTCACATTTGCAGGCATTGAGAAAATCCTCCGTCACATCTCCGCGACGAAAAACATCTTCTATTTCTTTTATCGTCATTTTCTCTGATTCCTTCACCGCACTGCTTACACGGACGGGATATGCGGCACGGCATCCAAGGAAATACGTCCTAGTCTGCCGCTCCGAAAATCCGTCAAAATTACCTGCTCCGCCTTTTCATAATCAATTTTCCCGCCGGCACGGAGGCATCCGCGCTTTCGGCCAATGGCATCAAGCAAATTAGCCCCCTCAGGCAGAGGTTCATCCAGCCGATACCGCGTACACAGTGACTGCGGACTATCCTCTCTCAAACGGTTCAGGAGCAGCAATACCACACTTCCTACATCGTAAACATTGTCATTAATTGCCCCTGTAAATGCAAGATGAAGTGCCGCCTGCTGATCCTCGAATTTCGGCCAGAGGATGCCGGGCATATCCAGCAGCTCAAGCTGTGCGCCAAGGCGGATCCACTGCTTTGCGCGGGTCACACCAGGACGGTTCTCCACCTTCGTCTTTGTTCCGCCCGACAGCCGATTGATCAGCGATGATTTACCGACATTCGGGATGCCTAGAATCATACAGCGCGCGGCGCGCGGTTTCGCCCCATGCTGCACCAATTTATCCGTTTTTGGCTTTGCGCACCGTGCAATTGCCTGTACGAGTTCCTTCGTTCCCTTCCCCTTCACGGCATCCACGGGAACAGCAGAAAGCCCTTCTGCGGCATAATACTTGACCCACGCACGTGTCACATTTTCATCCGCAAGATCCGCCTTGTTCAACACAATGAGACGCGGCTTACCGCCCACCATCTCGCGCAGAACAGGATTCGCAGAGCTCATCGGAATACGCGCATCGAGAAGCTCCACCACCACATCCACCGACTTTAGATTCTCCTGAACCAGACGCTCCGCCTTCCGCATGTGCCCCGGGTACCACTGGAGGCTTGGGATGTCGATTATGTTGTTGTTTTCCATTATGACCTTTCTACGTATCGTATTCGCCCATGATGAGATTATTTAGTTTGTATATAACATCTGCTGCTA